>LHCFC04200__coassemble_110_pt1 | contig 277469 bp, 258 predicted proteins | sample LHCFC04200__metabat2_high_PE_045 | metagenome-assembled genome bin LHCFC04200
TCAGCGAGAGCGACTTGTCCCGCAGGTGGTGGTTGGACATCACCGTGTAATCGCGGGTTTTCTCAATGCGGAATACCGCCATGTTGGATACCTCCTTCCTTCGGTTTTGAAAAGTGTTCGTTTCGGCGGATTTTCGCCCCTGTATCACCACCCCGCCTCCCATGAGGGAAAGAATATGGGCGGTTTCACTTTCGCCGCCTGCAGGCGAAAAAACAGGGAATTTTCCACCCGTATTCATACAGTTTCATGCACCCTTGGCAGGGCATAAAAAAACGCCACAGGTTTGTGTAACCTATGGCGTTCCCCGGCAGATGGCCGGTCTGTATTCAGTTGTTCCCTTAAATTTTGGGGACTTACTCCTCGTTCTCCTCCATCCCCAGCCAATCCTCAAAAGATTTTCTGGAAATGCGGATCATGTTTCCGATCCGGATCGTCTGAAACTCGCCGGAGTTTGCGAGCTTATAGGCAGAGGATTTTCCAATGCCGAGAATAGCGGCTATGTCCTCCACGGTGTAGGTTCTGTTTTTCGGCGTCTGCTTTCCGCCCGATGCACTCATAATCTGCCTCCTGTTTCTTGTCGGCATTTTGCCCATACCTGCCCGGTTTCCCTGATGGGAAAGGCTCTGTTAGACACCATTCCTGCTAAGAATTTGCTAATTTGACTTTCTGAACGCCCCGTCACGAGGCGGCATCACAGGGATTTTTATGCAGATTGACCAGTAACCAGGCAATACAATTTCGGATAAAACAACAAGGCAAATTATGAAACGGACGATGTACCAAGCGGCACGCCATACTCCTAAGGGTTAATTGTGAGTTCGATTCTCGCCGGGGGTGCCAAAAGCTCCGCTGCAAGCCGGTTTTCGCCGGTTTGCAGCGTTTATTTTTCTTCTCCCGGCTTTTTGGCTCCAGTAAAGCCGGGAGAATTTTATGCGCTGCAAATGGTTATCCTGCTAAGAAGAAACGAACGATTTCCACGTTTCTGCCAAGAAAAATCCCGTCCGTGCGAATTGGAATTTTCGGACCTGCCGGATGCTGCGAGCAATTTTTAACGGCATACAAAGAAACAGGAGCGTCACCATCGACCCAAACCGAAGGCGTCGCTCCTGCTCTGCTATGGAAAAGTGTTCAAAATGGCCCCTTCGTGCCCCTCAAATCGAAGAGGCAATCCCACATGGGAAATCATAAGGCTGACGCTCGGAAAAGCCGCCACAGGCAATTTATCGGCCTATTTTTAACCCCTGTCGCTGCACTTTTCGAGCGTGCGGACTGGTAATGAGGACAGACGGTGAGAACCGCCCGGAAGCCCTGCTTGCAGGGATGGACGCAGCCCCTGCAGACCTTGTTGTGCTTGCGGTGGCCGTATTCCTCCGGAAAGAAGGAGTATTCCAGCCGCCGCTTTTTGCCAACCGGCAGGGGGAATTTCTTTGCTCGCGAGTGTGGGCACTGTGCTTTTTACAAAAGCCCTTCGGGCGGGCGGTCGTCCTCGGTGCTGGGCTGGGTCAGCAGATCCATTACCTGGGCGTAGATCTCGCTGCCGTGGGCGGTGAAATTGTTCTTGATCGTTTCGGCCGTCAGGCTGTCCGGCATCGCCAGCTGCAGGCGGAAGACATCGCTGCCCATATCGCCAATGGCGCACCAGACTTCATACGCGCCGTCGTTTTCTTCAATGCGCGCGCGGTTCATGGCGGCTTTGTGCCGCCAGCGCTGGATCTGCATCACGGCGCGGATCGCGCTCTCGCGCACGGTGCGCGGCAGGTCGTAGGCCAGCGTATCGGCCACCGTGGCGCCTTTGGGGGTGATGGTATACTGCGCATCCTCCCCAAGCGTCACAAGCTGCTGCTTTTCCACGTCGGCCAGGGAATCGGAAAACTCAAAATAATTGACAAGCTGCTCTTGCAGCAAAGCGCCCTGCAATGTGTCGCGGCTCACCGGGCCGGCCGTTTTGACAAGATAGCACAGCAAAATGCGGATCTGTGTATTGTCTGTAAGGCCACCGGGCTTTACACCCGCCGTAAAAGCTTCCGCCATCGTATCACATCCTTGCCCAGCATCGTTTTCTTTTATTATACACAGTGTTTCGGTTTGTCGCAAGAGGGGGAGGCCCTTCCTGGCGGCGGGCGCTTAAAAAATCGTCTCGATCTGTTTGCGGCTTTGCGGGGTAGAGTAGATCCACTTTTTGATGCGCCCGCGGGTGACAAAGTAGTGGGGCTCAAACCTTAGCGGTTGGGAAAGGTTTTTGTTGACGACCACGAGTTTGATCTTCATTTTATCCGGCAGGATGCTTTTGATGTACACGCTGACCGCCTGCCCGGGCCGCAGCGTCGCGTCGGCCTCCGCCAGGCCCGCCAGGTTGGGCGCAATCTCAATAAACACGCCGTATTCCTCCACGCTGCGCACGATGCCCACCACCGTCTCGCCGGGGGCAAAGCAGGCGGCGTTTTCACTCCAGGTGCCCAGCAGTTCGCGCAGCGTCAGTACGATGCGCCCCTGCGCGTCCCGGTTTTTGACGGCGCACAGCAGCTGCTGGCCGACCTGGACGCGGTCGCCGGGCGAGGCGATGCGGGACACCGAGAGGCAGTCGATGGGCAGCAGCGCCGAGATGCCGCACCCGACATCGCAGAACGCCCCGAAGTTTTCGATGTGCGTTACGGTGCAGGGGATCACGCTGCCGCACTCCAGCGTGTCCAGGTATTGGCGGCGGCAGGCGCGCTGCGCGGCAGCGCGGGAGAGCAGGTAGGCTTCTTCGCCGTTCTCTTCGGTCACCGTACCAGTGATGACAAAGCAGGTCGGCCGTCCGACGCGCGTCAGCACCGCGATGTCTTTGATCGCCTCGCCGGGGGTGGTGTCCAGGCACTCGTCGTGGGGCATGTATCCGCGCTGGCCGCCCAGCTCAAAGCGCAGGCGGTGGCTGGTGTCATACGCCAGGGCGGTGCTTTGTAAAATTTCCCCGGTGCTGATACAATGGTTCAGCTCGGCACGGGTCAGGTGGTTGGCGTTGCGGCAAAGGCCTTCGGCACGATATTCCAGCATTTTCGGTTCCTCATTTCTTGTGATGTTCCGCTTATGCCAAGGCAAGCGGTCAATAAACTTTTATGCGGCGGGTTTGCAAAACAATACCCGCTGTACTATAATAGGAGAGCAAATTGTGCGTACGAAAGGCGGTGGCTTTTATGGATGTCCGTGTCGGCGATGTGATCCAAACCAAAAAAACGCACCCCTGCGGTGCAAACCGCTTTGATGTGCTGCGCGTGGGGATGGATTTCAAGATCCGCTGCCAGGGCTGCGGGCATGAGATCATGCTGCCGCGCGCCAAGATCGAGCGCAACATCAAAAAGATCCTGCGCGCGGGCGAAGCGTAGCCGTGTAGCGCCCGAAACAGCTTGCGATGCGAGGATCTTGCCATGAACCCATTTTCTGAACTGTATGAGGTCGAGCGCCGGTACGAGGAGCTCGCCCACCGCATGTCCACGCCCGAGGCGGCCGCCCGCGCGGACGACTACGCACAGATGATGCGTGACTACAAAGAACTGACCCCCTTAGTCGAAGAATACCGCCGGTACGCCGCCCTGCAGCGCGAACAGCAGGAAGCGACCGCACTGCTGCAGCAGGAGACGGACCCGGCTTTCAAAGCTATGGTACAGCAGGAACTTTGCGAAATCGGCCGGAATCTGGCGCAGAGCGAAGAGCAGCTGCGCCTGCTGCTGGTGCCCAAGGATGCCGATGACGAAAAAAGCGTCATTTTGGAGATCCGCGCCGGCGCCGGCGGCGAGGAAGCCGCCCTGTTTGCGCACAGCCTGTGGCGCATGTATGCGATGTACGCCGCCAAACAGGGGTGGGTGTGCGAGACGCTGAACGCCAGCGAGACGGAACTGGGCGGTGTCAAAGAGCTCGTGTGTTCGGTAGAGGGCGCCGGTGTGTACAGCCGCCTGAAGTTTGAAAGCGGCGTCCACCGCGTGCAGCGCGTGCCGGAGACCGAGACCCAGGGGCGCATCCATACCTCGACGGTCACGGTGGCCGTGATGCCGGAAGCGGAGGAGGTAGAGCTGGAACTCGACCCCAAAGACCTGCGCATCGATACCTTCCGTTCCTCCGGCGCAGGCGGGCAGCACATCAACAAGACGTCGTCGGCCATCCGGGTGACCCATCTGCCCACCGGCATGGTGGTGGAATGCCAGGACCAGCGCAGCCAGCGCGAAAACAAAGAACGCGCGTTACAAGTCCTGCGCAGCCGCCTGCTGCAGCAAAAGCAGGCGGCCTACGACGCGGCGTACAACGCGGACCGGCAGCGCCAGGTCGGCACTGGGGACCGGAGCGAGAAGATCCGCACCTATAACTTCCCGCAGGACCGCGTGACCGACCACCGCATCGGCCTGACGCTGCGCAACCTGCAAAGCGTGCTGGACGGCGACCTGGACCGCGTGGTGGAACCGCTGACCCTGGCGGACCGCGAACAAAAACTGAAACAGCAAAACGAGGAATAACGCATGCAAACACAGGTCTTACCTGTCAATGAACAAAGCATCGCCCTGGCGGCCCGGCTGCTGCAGCAGGGCGAGCTGGTGGCGCTGCCGACCGAAACGGTCTACGGCATTGCCGCCGACGCCCGCAACGGCGCGGCGGTGCGCAAGATCTTTGCCGCCAAAGACCGCCCGCAGGACAACCCCCTGATCGTGCATATCTGCGGTATGCAGATGCTGAGGGGCATCGTGGCCGAAGTGCCGCCGCGCGCGCGCAAGCTGGCGGCGGCGTTTTGGCCCGGCCCCCTGACGATGGTGATGCCGCGCGGGGAAGAAGTCAGCGATGTGACTTGCGCGGGGCTGGATACCGTCGGCGTGCGCATGCCGTCCCACCCGGTGGTGCAGGCGGTCATCCGCGCCAGCGGGGTGGCGTTTGCCGCACCGTCGGCCAATCTTTCTGGCAAACCCAGCCCCACCAACGCGCAGGATACGCTGGCCGATATGGACGGACGCCTGCCGCTGATCCTGGACGGCGGCGAAAGCGCCGTCGGGGTAGAGTCTACGGTGGTATCGGTCACCGGGGAACACCCGGTTTTGCTGCGCCCCGGGTATATCACCAAAGAACAGATGGAGGCCGTCCTGGGCGAGGAAGTCCAGGTCAGCCCGGCCATTTTGGAAAAACTCAAAGAGGGGGAAGTCGCGCGTTCCCCGGGCATGAAATACAAGCACTATGCCCCCAAAGCGCAGGTGACCATTTTGCAGGGCGATTTTGCCGCCTACCGCCAGTATGTGGCGCAGCACGCCGGGCCGGGGGTCTGGGCGCTGTGCTTTGACGGCGAGGGCGCGCAGCTGCCGGTGCCTTATATTGAGTATGGCCGCGACCACGACGGCGCGGCCCAGGCCCATCATTTGTTTGCCGCCTTGCGGGAACTGGACCGCAACGGCGCGCAGATCGTCTACGCGCGCTGCCCCGAGCAGGACGGCGTTTCGATGGCCGTGTACAACCGTTTGATCCGCGCAGCGGCTTTCCGGGTGGTGGAACTATGAAGATCGTTGGCATTACCGGGCGTTCGGGGTGCGGCAAATCCAGTGCGACAAAATTTTTGGCACAGCAGGGGTATCCTTGTATCGACGCCGACCAGGTCGCGCGGGAGGTGATGCTGCCCGGCTCGCCCTGCCTGGCCGCGCTGCAAGCGCATTTTGGCGCCGATATCCTGGACGAGACCGGCGCGCTGCGCCGCCGCCTGTTGGCGGACCGCGCTTTTGCCACGCCGGAGGGCACCCGCCTCTTGACCGAACTGACGCAGCCGGAGATCTTGCGCCGCATCGAGGCAGACTTGCAGTGCGCGCAGGGGGCCGGCGCCGAACTCGCCTTCGTGGACGGCGCGGTCATCGTCGGCTCGCCGTTTCAGGCGCGCTGTGACGAGCTGGTGCTCATCACGGCCCCGTATGAAGTCAGCGTGCAGCGCATCTGCGCGCGGGACGGCATCGCGCCGGAGATGGCGCGCCGCCGCCTGGACGCCCAAACACCACTGGAGCAGCTGCGCGCCGCGGCGACGGTCGAGATCGCAAACGACGGCACGCCGCAGCAGCTGCAAGCGCGCATCAGGGAACTGCTGCAGACCCTGAGGAAGGAGGAACATGGCTGACCGCAAGCCTTTGCCCCGGATGCTGCCCAAACTCCTGGCCGTTTTGCTGGCGCTGTTTTTGCTGGGGGCTGTTTTGTTTGCCGCTTTCCAAAAACGGATCGAGCGGTGGGAGTACCCGCAGCACTACCCGGAGTATGTGACCTATTACGCCGATAAATATGGCATCGACCCGCTGATGCTGTACGCGTTTATCCGTACCGAGAGCAACTTTGACCCTATGGCGGAGTCTGACGCCGGGGCGCGCGGCCTGATGCAGATCACCGAGGTCACGTTCGACTGGATCAAATCCAACATCGCGCCCACAGAGCCGCTGACCTTCGACGACCTCTATGACCCCGAGACCAACATCCGTTTCGGCAGTTATTTTGTCAGCTACTGCCTGCTGCGCTACCAGGACGACCTGCCTACCGCAGCTGCCGCCTACCACAGCGGGTGGGGGACCGTCGACGAGCTGCTGGCCCAGGCGGAATACTCTGCCGACGGGCAGACGCTGGACCACTACCCGTACCCCCAGATGCGGCGGTATGTGCAAAAGATCACCCATAGCTACCAACGCTATCAGGAGATATACCAAGAATAATGGAAAGGAAAAGGAAGTTTATCTATGCAAACGACCGAACAACTCAAAGCACTTTTGTACAAAAATGAGACCGTGGCCGACACGGCGCCCGAAGCTCTGGCGGCCGCGCAGGAATTCTGCGAGGGGTACAAAACCTTCTTGGACAATGCCAAGACCGAGCGCGAGGCGACCGCCTACAGCGAAAAGCTGCTGTTGGACGCCGGGTACCGCGCCTTTGTGCCGGGCCAGAAACTGGAACCCGGCGCCAAGGTGTACGCCATCAACCGCCATAAGTGCGTGCTGGCCGCGACCATCGGCACCAAGCCGCTGGAGCAAGGCTTCCACCTGAACATCGCGCACATCGATTCGCCCCGGTTGGACCTGCGCCCGGTGCCGGTGTTTGAAAAAGAGGGCCTTGGCTACCTGCGCACCCACTATTACGGCGGCGTGCGCAAGTACCAGTGGCCGACCATCCCGCTGGCGCTGCACGGCGTGATCTGCCGCGCCGATGGCAGCAAGGTGGAGGTGTGCATCGGCGAGAACGAGAACGACCCGGTATTTTGCATCACCGACCTGCTGCCGCACCTGAGCGCCAAGCAGAACGAAAAGAAATTGTCGGAGGGCATCGCGGCGGAGGATCTCAACGTCCTGATCGCCTCGCAGCCCATCGCCGACAAAGAAGCCGAAAAGCGCGTCAAGCTCAACATCCTGGGCATGCTGCACGAGGCCTACGGCATCACCGAGCGCGACTTCACCCGCGCCGAGATCGAGGTCGTGCCCGCGTTCAAGGCGCGCGACATCGGCCTGGACCGCGCCATGATCGGCGCGTACGGCCACGATGACCGCGTCGACGCCTACCCGGCGCTGATGGCAGAGATCGGCGTGCAGGCCCCGGCCTACACCACGGTCTGCGTGCTGACGGATAAGGAGGAGACCGGCTCCGACGGCGTGACCGGGCTCAACAGCATGTATACCTTCCACTTCCTGCAGCAGCTGTGCGCGGCGCAGGGGGCCGATTACATCACGGCCTGCAAGGCGGCCAAATGCCTTTCGGCCGATGTGACCGCCGCCTACGACCCGACGTTTGCCGACGCCTTTGAGCCGGACAATGCCACCTATGCCGGCCGCGGCGTGGCGATCTACAAGTACACGGGTTCGCGCGGCAAATCCGGCACCAACGACGCGCCGGCCGAGCTCGTGAGCTACCTGACCCGCTTGATGGACCGCAGCGGCGTGGTGTGGCAGATCGGCGAGATGGGCAAGCTGGACCTTGGCGGCGGCGGCACCGTTGCCAAGTATGTCGCCAACCAGGACATCGACACCATCGACATCGGCGTGCCGGTGCTCTCGATGCACGCGCCGTTCGAGGTCGTCTCCAAGGCGGATGTGTACATGGCGTACCGCACGTTCAAAGCCTTCTGCGAGGATGCCGACTAAGGATACATAATAAAAACCGCAGCGCGGACCCCTGGTGGGCCCGCGCTGCGGTTTTTGGTATGCCATAAACGAAAAAAGACCGCTCCTTGCGGAACGGTCTTTTGTGGTGGAGATGAGGGGGATCGAACCCCTTACCTCTTGAATGCCATTCAAGCGCTCTCCCAGGTGAGCTACACCCCCACGGGTGCGTCCGGGCATGGCCCTGACGACGCTAGCTATTATAGCAAAGCATTCCCGGCTTGTCAAGCGGTTTTTTGCAGGTTTTGCGGCCGGCTGCAAAAGGTCACCTGCGCGTTGCGGCCAAAGCGCTGCAAGCGGGCATAGTATGGGGGAAAACGCTGCCGACAAAGGGGGGCTGCCCGTGCGCCGCATGCAATATAAAGGCCGCCGGCGGCTGCCGCTGCGTCTGTATGCCGCTTTGCTGGCGGCGGCCGTTACGGCCGCGGGGCTGTGGTTCAATGCGTATATCAACACCGAGATCAAACCCGAACTGCAGCAACTGGCCGAGTACTATGCCCGCGCCGAAACGCTGGAAGCGATGCACCGCGCCGTGCAGCAGACGCTGCAAGAGCAGGCGGCGCTGCGTGAAACACTGTACCGGGGCGAAGAGGACCGCCTGCAGCTCGACGCGGCGCAGGCCAACGCGGTGCGCAGCGCATTGACCGCCGCCGTCGAAACGCAGCTGGCCTTGCTGCCGCAGCAGGAATACTGCATCCCGTTTGGCAGCCTGACCGGCAATTCACTGCTCAGCGGCTGGGGGCCGGGGTGGGACATAACGCTGCAGCCGCAGGCTTACGTGCAGGCAGAATGGAAAGAAACGGCGGAATCGCTTGCCATCAACACCACGCGCATCAGCGCCGCGCTGCTTTTGACAGCGACGGTGAACATGATCCTGGACGGGCGCACCGAAACGCTGGAAGTCTGCGAAACGGTGCCGCTGGCCAGCGTGCTGCTGTGCGGGGACACGCCGCAAGTCTATGCGGCGGCGATGGATTGATGTTGCCGCCTCAAATGTGGTATAATAGCCATAAAGTGGCTATTATACTGTTTTTGCGCAGCGCCTCGCCGTTCTGGCTTAACGCCAGCCCGGCAACCGGCTTTGGATGCGCAATTATACCATGCCGCTGTGCGTCATGGTATAATAGCAATACATCAAAATTGGAGTGAAAAGCATGGAACTGAGCGAGGCACGCAAACGCGCGGAAGAACTGCGCGCGATCATAGAAAAAAACAACCGCCTGTATTATGACCAGGACGCGCCCGAGCTGGAGGATTTTGAGTACGACGCCCTGACGCGGGAACTGAAAGCCATCGAAGCCGAGTACCCGCAGCTGGTCACGGCGTCGTCGCCGACCCAGCATGTGGGCGGCACCGCCAGCAGCAAGTTCAGCAAGGTGACGCACGCCGTCAAGATGGAAAGTCTGCAGGACGCGTTTTCGCTGGACGAACTGCGGGACTTTGACGCCCGCGTGCGCGAGGCCGGGGTCACGCCGCAATACGTGGTGGAAGCCAAGATCGACGGCCTTTCCGTCAGCTTGGAATACCGCGACGGCCAGCTGGTGCGCGGTTCTACGCGCGGCGACGGCGTTGTGGGCGAGGACGTGACCGAAAACCTGGCGACGATCGCCGACATCCCGAAAACACTGCACGGCGCCCCCGCTTTTTTGGAGGTGCGCGGCGAAGTGTATATGCCGCACAGCGCGTTTTTCCGCTTGAAAGAACAGCAGGAGCTGGAGGACAAGACCCCTTTCAAAAACCCGCGCAACGCGGCCGCCGGTTCTTTGCGGCAGAAAGACGCCGCCATCACGGCTTCCCGCGGGCTTTCGATCTTTGTGTTCAACCTGCAGCAGTGCGAAGGGCGCAGCTTTGCCACGCACCACGAGACACTGGACTATATTAAATCGCTGGGGTTCCCGGTCTCACCGCGCTACAGCGTGTTTGCAAACATCGAGGATGCCATCCGGGAGATCGAGACCATCGGCGCGCTGCGCGGCACGCTAGAATATGACATCGACGGTGCGGTCATCAAGGTCAACGACCTGGCCGCGCGCCGGGTGCTGGGCAGCACCAACAAGTTCCCGCGTTGGGCCATCGCGTTCAAATACCCGCCCGAAGTCAAAGAGAGCGTTGTGCGCGACATCGAGGTGACGGTGGGCCGCACCGGTGTGCTGACACCGACCGCGGTGTTTGACCCGGTCTTTTTGGCCGGCACCAGCGTTTCGCGCGCCAGCCTGCACAACGGCGACATCGTCCGCAATCTGGGCGTCGGCATCGGCGATACCATCCAGGTGCGCAAAGCCGGGGACATCATCCCCGAGGTCATCGCCGTCACCGCCCACGCGCCGGGCGGCCGCCCGTTCTGCATGCCGGATACCTGCCCCAGCTGCGGCGCACCGGTCGTGCACCTGCAGGACGAAACGGCGCTGCGCTGCGTCAACCCCGAATGCCCGGCGCAGAGCTTGCGCAACCTGATCCACTTTGCTTCCCGCGATGCGATGGCCATCGACGGCCTGGGCGAAGCCGTGGCCGTGCAGCTGACCGAAAAAGGTCTGGTACACACGGTCGCCGACCTGTACGCCCTGACGGAAGAGGATCTGCTGGGCCTGGATAAATTCAAGAGCAAAAGCGCGCAAAACCTGCTAAGCGCCATCGAGCGTTCCAAGGCGAACAACCTGGACAAGCTGCTGTTCGGCCTGGGCATCCGCAACATCGGCGACAAAGCGGCCGCGCTGCTGGCAGAGCATTTCGGCAGCTTGGACGCCGTGCGCGCGGCAAGCCCCGAGCAGATGTGCGAGATCGACGGCTTTGGCGCGGTGATGGCCCAAAGCGTGCAGGAATTTTTTGCCAAAGAGGGCACGCGGGACCTGCTGCAGCGCCTGGCGGACGCCGGCGTCAACATGCGCTGGACCGGCGCGCCCAAAGGCACGGCACTGGCCGGCATGACGCTGGTGGTGACGGGCACGCTGCCCACGCTCTCCCGCCAGGAGGCCGAAGCGCTGATCGCGCAAAACGGCGGCAAAGCGGCAGGCTCCGTCTCCAAAAAGACGAGCTATGTCGTGGCCGGGGCGGCCGCCGGCTCCAAGCTGACCAAGGCCCAGGCACTGGGCATCCCAGTGCTGGACGAAGCGGGGCTGTATGCCCTGATCCAAAACGGCCCCCATACCTGAGAACACACCATCCGGGGCGCCCCGCAGCTTTGGCGGCGGGGCGCTTTCGTTATGCGGTGGCCCCGGCGCGGCGTGCCGCGCAAGCGCCCGGGGGCGCTGCGGCAGCTTTGCAGGGTCGCAGTATTCCCTGTGCGCTCATAATAGCGCCCGCCTTGCCCATACTGTAAGGGAATGGGGGTGCTGCCATGTCGCTGCGCAGACTGCGCGCATTGGGCGCGGCGCTGACGCTGTTGGCAGGCATCGTGCTGTGCCGTGTGCTGTGGGTCGCGTCCGACGCCGGGTATGCGGCCAGCGCCGGAGCGCAGACAACGCGCACGACGGAACTGCCGCGCCGGCGCGGGGACTTTTACGACCGCCAGGGCAGGAAGCTGACCGGGTACCGGGAAACGTGGTATGCGCTGTGCATCCCGGGGGATGCCAGCTATGCGACGCTGTTCCCGTATGTGTCCTACCGGGAACAGGCCGAACTGTATGAGCGCCGCAACGCGGCGGCGCCGTTTTTGATCGAAGTCGGGCAGGACCTGACGGAGTACGGCGTGCCGACGTATGCGGCGGCGCAGCGGTTTCTGCCCGTGCCCATCGCCGTACACCTGCTGGGCTACCTGGATGGGGACGGCAACGGGGTCGCCGGTTTGGAAGCAGCTTATGACGATGTGCTGGCGGCGGCAGGGGACAGCCGGACGGTCACCTGCGTTACTTCCGCACAGGGGCGGCTGGTACAGGGCGGCAGCCCGGATCTGGCAGTTGACCAGCGCGGCACCGGGCAGGGGGTGCAGCTGGCGCTGGACGCACAGGTGCAGCGCTTGTGCGAGGGCATTGCCGAACTGACGATGGAACGCGGCTGCATCCTGGTGCTGGAGGCCGCTACCGGCGACGTGCTGGCCAGCGTCAGCATGCCGGCCTACGACCCCGAAAACGTCGCCAAAAGCATCCGGGCGGACGACACCTCGCTGATCGACCGCAGCCTGCATGCGTTCAGCGCCGGGTCGGTGTTCAAGGTCGTGCTGGCGGCGGCCGCCTACGAGAACGGCCTGGACTGGTTCACGCATGACTGCACCGGCAGCGTGGAGGTGGACGGGCAAACCTACCGCTGCGCACAGGGGCGCGCCCATGGCGAGGTCAACCTGCGCAAGGCTTTGGAGCAAAGCTGCAACTGCTACTTTGTAAAGCTGGGGCAGGCGCTGGGGGGCGAGGCGCTTCTGCAAGCAGCCGAGGCGTTCGGGTTTGGCGGCCCCGCCGTGGTGGCGCCAGGGCTGAAAAGCAGCGCCGGGGCGCTGCCGGACGCGGCAGCGCTGCAAAAAAGCGGCCAGCTGGCGCTGTTCAGCTTTGGGCAGGGCGGTTTGAGCGTGACGCCGCTGCAGGTGGCCGCCATGACGAACGCCGTGGCAAACGGCGGGGAGCTGCGCACGCCGCGGCTGGTATACGGCGTGGTGGATGAAGCCTTGCAGCTGGCAAACCCCGTGCAGCTGCAGCAGCCGTCGCAGGCTTGCAGCGCAGCGACGGCCCGCGTGCTGCGCGATATGCTGCGCACCGTCGTGGAGGATGGCATCGGCGGCGAGGCCGCCCCGCAGGCGCTGACGGCCGGCGGCAAGACCGGCACGGCGCAGACCGGCCAATTTGACGGGGACGGGCAGGAGCTGCTGAACTATTGGTTCAGCGGGTTTTACCCGGCCGACGAGCCGCGCTATACCATCACGGTGCTGCAGGACGGCGTGCTGGAGCCGGCGGTATCCAGCGCGGAAATTTTTGCGCGCATCGCCGACGGGCTGCACGTGTGGGACGATACCCTGCGCACGCAAACGCCGGAAAGCGCGGCAAAAACCAGTTGACAAGCATGCCAAAGGGGCCTATAATGTACACTGTAAAAAGGAAAATGGCGTGGAAGGGGCCAATGCCGGCCGCAACAGTCTACAGAGAGGGCGCCGCCTGGTGCAAGGCGTCCGGCTGAAGTTCGGCACAGCCACCCCGGAGCTTTTGGCGTCGAGCCAAACGTGCCTGCGGCGTTAACGCAGCAAAGCGGCGGCGCGCCTGGCGCGCCGCAACATGGGTGGTACCACGGAAGCGTTCAGCCTTCGTCCCTGTACAGGGGCGTGGGCTATCTTTTTTTCATGGACCTTTTTCACCGCAAAGAACCAATGGATGGGAGAACGTATCGCTATGCAATGGACCGGACTGAACGAACTGCGCGAAAAATACCTGCATTTTTTTGAGACCAAGGATCACCTGCGCCTGGGCAGCTTCCCGCTGGTGCCCAAGGACGACCCCAGCCTGCTGCTGATCAACAGCGGCATGGCGCCGATGAAAAAGTGGTTCCTCGGCCAGGAAGAACCGCCCCGTCACCGTGTGACCACCTGCCAAAAGTGCATCCGCACGCCGGACATCGAGCGCGTCGGCATCACGGCGCGCCATGGCACTTTCTTTGAGATGCTGGGCAACTTCAGCTTCCAGGACTATTTCAAAGAGGAAGTCATCCCCTGGGCGTGGGAGTTTTTGACCAAAGACCTCGAGATCCCGGCCGAAAAGCTCTACATCTCGGTCTACCTCGACGACGACGAGGCCTACGACATCTGGACCAAAAAAGTCGGCATCCCCGAAGATCATATGGTCCGCTTCGGCAAGGAGGATAACTTCTGGGAGCATGGCTCCGGCCCCTGCGGCCCCTGCTCCGAGATCTACTATGACCGCGGCCCCGAACACGGCTGCGGCAAGCCGACCTGCCGTGTGGGCTGCGACTGCGATCGTTACATGGAGATCTGGAACCTGGTATTCAGCCAGTTCGACTCCGACGGCAACGGCCATTACGAGCGCCTGGCCAAGCCCAACATCGACACCGGCATGGGCCTGGAGCGCCTGGCCTGCGTGATGCAGGATGTCGGCAACCTGTTTGAGATCGATACCGTGGCCTCGGTGCTGCACCATGTCGAGAAGATCTCCGGCAAGCACTACGGCGACGACGAAAAGGACGACATTTCCATCCGCGTCATCACCGACCACATCCGTTCCACGGTGTTCATGGTCTCTGACGGCATCCTGCCGTCCAACGAGGGCCGCGGCTACGTGCTGCGCCGTCTGCTGCGCCGCGCGGCACGCCATGGCCGTATGCTGGGCATCGACCACCCGTTCCTGACCGAGCTCGTCGATACCGTCATCACTTCCAGCGAGGCCGGCTACCCTGAACTGCGCGAGCACGAAGCCTACATCAAAAAGGTCGTCGGCACCGAGGAAGAGCGCTTTGGCCGCACCATCGACGCCGGCCTTACCATCCTCAACAGCATGATCGACAAGCTGGACGCGGCGGGCCTCAAGACCCTCTCCGGCGAGGAGGCGTTCAAGCTCAACGATACCTTCGGCTTCCCGCTGGACCTGACCAAGGAGATCGCGGCCGAAGCCGGCCTGACCGTGGACGAGGAAGCGTTCCACGCCGAGATGACCAAGCAGCGCGAGCGCGCCCGCGCCGAGCGCCTGGCCAAGGACATCTCGGGCTGGAGCTCCGATCTGTTTGGCGAACTGACCGCCGAACCCACGCAGTTCGACGGCTACGAGACGCTGCACGAAAAAGCGACGGTGCTGGCGCTTTCCGACGGGGAAGAGCTCGTCGACGCCATCGCCACCGACGAGGCGGGCGAGGCCAAAGAGGGCGTGCTGGTCGTGCTGGACCGCACCCCGTTCTATGCCGAGATGGGCGGCCAGGTGGCCGACCACGGCTTCCTGACCTGCGGTGACGCCAAGCTCAAGGTCACCCAGGTCAAAAAGACGCCCAAAGGCTACTATGTGCATACCTGCGCGCTGCTGGACGGCACCCTCAAGACCGGCGACGAGGTCACGGCTTCGGTCGACGAAGGCCGCCGCATGGCCATCTGCCGCAACCATACCGCCACCCACCTGCTGCAAAAAGCCCTGCGTGAAGTGCTGGGCGACCATGTGCACCAGGCCGGCAGCTACCAGGACGAGAAGATCACCCACTTTGACTTTACGCATTTCAGCGCGGTGACGCCGGAAGAACTCGAAGCCGTCGAGCGCAAAGTCAACGAGAAGATCTTCGCCTCGATGCCTGTCACTGTGCAGAACCTGCCCATTGAGGAAGCCAAAAAGATGGGCGCGATGGCGCTGTTTGGCGAAAAATACGGCAGCGTCGTCCGCGTCGTCGACGCCGGCGGCTGGAGCACCGAGTTCTGCGGCGGTACGCATGTGCAGAACACCGCACAGATCGGCTGCTTCAAGATCCTCAGCGAGTCCAGCGTGGCGGCCGGCATCCGCCGCATCGAGGCGACGACCGGATTTGGCGTGCTGCGCCTGCTGGACGAGCGCACCGACGTGCTGGCTCATACGGCGGCCGCGCTGAAAGCCAACAACCTCAAGGATGTGGCGGCGCGCGCCGAGGCGCTGGCGGCCGAACTGAAAGAGACCAACAAGCAGCTGGATGTGCTGAAAGCCGAGATGGCGGCCGCCAAGGTGGACGGCCTGTTTGAGAACGCGGCCGACGTGGACGGCGTGCGCATCATCTCCGCCTACCTGACGGGCACCGGCGCCGACGCGCTGCGCGAAATGGTCGACAAAGTCCGCGACAAAGCGCCCAACGCTGTGACGGTGCTGGTGGGCAGCGACGGCGGCAAGACGATGATGGCGGTCGGCGTTTCGGCCAACGCCAAGGCGCGCGGCCTCAAAGCCGGCGTGCTCGTCAAAAAGATCGCGGCCATCGCCGGCGGCAACGGCGGCGGCAAACCGGATTTTGCCATGGCGGGCATCCGCGATGTGAGCAAGATCGACGAGGCACTCAACGCCGTGCCGCAGATCGTGCAGGAAGAACTGGACCACTGAAGTTCAGCCCGCTCTACATTCTGATAAAAGGAGGTACCCCATGGAAGACTGCTTGTTTTGCAAGATCGCCGCTGGGCAGATCCCGTCCAACAAACTGTATGAGGACGAGACGCTGCTGGCGTTCTACGACATCGACCCGCAGGCGCCGGTGCATTTCCTCGTGATCCCCAAGCGGCATATCGCTTCGGCGGCCGCCTTGACGGAAGAGGACGCCGCGCTGCTGGGGCATGTGTTCGCCGTCATTGCCGCACAGTGCAAAAAGCTCGGCATTGCCGAAAACGGCTACCGCGTCGTCACCAACGTCGGCAGGGACGGCGGCCAAAGCGTCGGCCACCTGCACTTCCACGTGCTGGCGGGCCGCAGCCTGGCGTGGCCTCCGGGCTGAGCACTGCACGAACCCCACAACGACCGAAAGAAAGAGGAGTCTCATCATGGCAGATACCTATACATTGCACATTGCCGGGCTGACGCGTGAGCTGCCCATCTGCAAAGTGAACGACCACCTGGACATCGCCGCCTTTATCATGTTCAGCGATGTGGAACTGACCGAGGCCTGCGCCGCCGCGCTGCTGAAAAAAGCGCCGGAGTTTGACGTGATCCTGACCGCCGAGGCCAAGGGCATCCCCCTGGCGTACGAGATGGCGCGCCAGAGCGGCAAATACTGGATCACCGCCCGCAAAGGCGTCAAGCTGTATATGCGCGAACCGGTCGTGATCGAGGATCAGTCCATCACGACGGCCGGCAAGCAGACGCTGGTCATCGACCAGAAGGACATCGACTACATGGACGGCAAACGCATCCTGATCGTCGACGACGTCATCTCGACCGGCGGCTCGCTGCACGCGCTGGAAACGCTGGCCGCCAAAAGCACCGGTACGGTCGTCGGCTGCTGCGCGGCGCTCGCCGAAGGCGACGCGGCCAAACGCACCGACATCTTCTATCTGGAACCGCTGCCGCTGTTCCTGCATTAAACGATGAAACGCGCGCTTGCCTGGTTTGGCCTGGGCTTTGCCCTGGCCGAAGTGTTTGCCGCGCATCTGCCGCCGCTGGTTTTGCTGCCCGCGGCGGCACTTTTGGTCGTGCTGCTGTTTTTGGCCTGGCGCAAAGCGGCCCGCGTCCCGCTGCTGGGCGCGGTGTGCGGGCTGCTGGTGTTTGCGGTATTTTTTCTTGCGGCGGTGTATCCGGTAGAACGCCGCGCCGGGCAGACGGTGCGCTGTACCGTGACGGTGGAAACGGACGCCGAGACCTCCTACCAGGAGGGACGCCAGCGCGGCACGCTGCGCGTGACGCAGTGCGACGGGGAACCGGCCGGCTTTTTGGTACACTGTATGGCGTACCCGGCCGCAGAGCCGGGCGAAAGCTTTACGGCGGATCTTGCGCTGCAAAAAATCGAGGACAGCCCCTACCTGATGTCCTACAAAAGCCGCGGCGTCTATTTGGAAGCCGAATATCTCGGCAACTATGCGGCGGCAGAAGAAAGCCGCGCGCCGCGTTTTGCGCTGTACCGCCTGCGGCGGGAACTGGCCCGCGTGCTGCAGGCCTGGATGCCGGCGCAGGAAGGCGAGCTGGAAGCCGCCATGCTGCTGGGGCACAAGGACGCTTTGCGCGACTCTGTGCAGGATGCCTTCCGCGCGGCAGGCGTATCACATCTGCTGGCGGTCTCCGGCCTGCATGTGGCGCTGCTGTGCGGCATCTTCTCGTTCGGGCGTCGGCGGCGGTTCGCGCGGCCGCTGATCTTGCTGCGTGCGGCGCTCGTCCTGTTTTATATGTTCCTGACCGGGCTGCCGGTCTCGGTGCTGCGCGCCGGGCTTGTGTTCCTGTTGGCGTTGGCAGGAGATTTCTTTTTGCAGCCGGTCGACCTGCTGACGTCCACCGGCGCGGCGGCGGTGCTGATCGGCTTGCAGAACGCTTACGCGCCCTGCGACGTGGGTTTCCAGCTCTCGTTCTGCGCGGTCGTCGGCGTGCAGCTGGCCGGTATGCTCTGCCGCTGGCAGCGCAGCCGTCTGCCGGTGCCGCGGCACAAAGCGCTGGCCCTGGCGCGTCACGGGCTGCTGCGCGCAGCGGAGGCCGTGCAGGTCGCGGTTTTTGCCAGTTTGGCCACGCTGCCGGTTTTGGTGGCGCACGGGCTCACGGCCAGCGGCGTCAGCGTTTTGACCAACCTGCTCGTCGTATGGATGCTGCAACCGGCGTTGCAGCTGGGCGTGGCGGTGCTGCTGCTTTCGGTGCTGCCGCCGCTGCAGCCGCTGGTGCAGATGACCAGCCTGCTGCTGTCGGTCTGGCTGCACTGGATGACGGCGATCATTGTGTGGTGCGCAAATCTGCCCGCCGCGCACGTGGACCTGCCGGCCCGGTATACGCTGCTGGTGCTGGCGGTGCTGGGGGCTTTGGCGGTCGTGTTTTGGCGCGCCCGCAAAATGCTGTGGTACCTGCCGGCGGCCGGTATCTGCACGGCGGCGGCCGTGGCGCTGGGGGTCTGGGCGCAGCGGGATGTCGTGCGCATCGCGCTGGTGGGCGCGGCCAACAACCCCTGCGTCGTCTGCACCCAAAACGGGCAGGCGGCCGTAGTGTTCCGCGGCGGGCAAAGCAACCTGCGGGCGGTCGATACCTACCTGGCTGAGCACGCGCTGCCGGAGGTGACGATGATCGTGGACCTGCGCCAGGACCCGTCGGAGCTGGATTTTGGCCTGGAACCGATCGCAGTGGCGGAGCAGGCGGACTTTTATGAAACGTATGCGATACTTGACGGCGTGACGCTGGACTTGTATCATAAAGGCAGCGGGAACCTGGCCGTGCTGGGCGTCGGCGCGCGGCATATCGCGGCGATGGCCGGCAACATCCGCCTGGACGAGCCGCTGGCCGTCGATGTGTTTTGCGCAGCGGGCGCGTTGTCGGCGTCCGTGCAGGCGGATGCCATCGTCTACTGTACGGCGTCGCCCGCCTGGGCCGAGGATGCCGGGGACGAACGTCTGTATTACAGCAGCCGCGAGCCGGTCATTACGATCCGGCCCGGCCGCTCGATGATTTTGGAGGAGGTGGAACCCGGTGCTTTACAGTGAAAAAGAGCTGAAAAAGCGGCTGCAAGGCGGCTGCCCGCTGTACTATTTTTATGCGGCGGACGAAGCGCTGGTGCGCTCGGCTGCCGGCAAGGCGCTGCATTTCCTTCAGGAGCAGGACCCCGAGACGACGGTGCTGGACGGCCCGACGCCGACGGTGGAGGAGATCGTGCTGGCGGCGGGGACCATCTCGTTTTTTGGCGGCAAGCGCCTGGTGGAGCTGCCGCTGATCCGGCCGTCGACCTACTCGGACAAAGATCTGCAGGAACTGTGCGACACGCTGGCCGATACCGAAAACGCGGTTTTTGTGATGACCAGCGTGATCGAAGAAAAATACGGCAAGCTGCGCCCCGGCAAACGGGAACAAAAACTCATCGCCGCCTGCGAGAAGATCGGCTACTGCGTACAGATCAACAAACCCGGCCGCCCGGAACTGCAGGCCCTCGTGCGCAGCTGGGCGGGGGAGACCGGCGCTGCGTTCGCCCCCGGCGCCGAGGCGGAACTGCTGGACCGCTGCGGGGACGACCAGTTCCTTTTGCAAAATGAGATCGCCAAGCTGGCGGCGCTTTCCGGCTATGGCACCATCACCCGGGACATGATCCGCCAGCTGGGCACCGTCACGCTGGACGCCGATACGTTCGAGATGGTGGAACTGGTGGTGGACGGCAAGCTGGACCAGGCGCAAAAACGTCTGAAAACGCTGCTGCAGCTGCAAAACGACCCGCTGTTGATCACTGGGGCGCTGGCCGGCAACTACCTTGACCTGTACCGGGTATTGCTGGCCAAACGCAGCCGCCGCAGCCTGGCCGATGTCGCCAAAGACTTTGGCTATGGCGGTAAATGGAGCTACCGCCTGGGCAAGGTCGAAAAAAACGCGGTGCGCTTTAAACGCCACCGGCTGGAACAGTGCCTGTGCATTTTGCAGCAGCTGGACCTGGACCTCAAAGGCAGCAAGCTGGACGCAGAGCTTTTGCTGCAAAAGGCGCTGTGCGAGCTGGCGCAGGCCGGGAGGGGCGCATGATCCGGCTGCGGCAGGCCCTGGTGGTGGAAGGAAAATACGACGCCGCGCGCCTGGCCAACCTGGTGGACGGCACCATCCTGACGACGGACGGCTTCCGCGTGCTGAAGGACCGCGCGTTGCAGGACCTGCTCAAACGGCTGGCCCAGGCGCAGGGGCTGATCCTGCTGACGGATTCCGACGCGGCAGGCTTCCAGATCCGCCATTTCGTCACCGGCCTGGTGGGGGCGCAGCATGTGCTGCAAGCCTATGTGCCGGCCATCCCCGGCAAGGAGGGCCGCAAGGCACAGCCGGGCAAAGAGGGCCTGCTGGGGGTGGAGGGCGTGCCCGACGAAGCGATCTTGCAGGGGCTGCAAACCGCGCTGGCAGGCGCGCAGCCGCCGCAGCAAGAGACCGACGCGCCGCAGCGCGCCATCACCTACACCGACCTGTATGAGTGGGGGCTTTCCGGCACGGCGGACAGCGCCGCGTTCCGCCGCCGCTTTCTGCGCAAGCTGGGCCTGCCGCCGCGCCTGAGCAAAAAAGAACTGCTGGCGGTGCTCAACACGTTATATACGTACGAAGGGCTGTGCGCCCAGCTGCAGCCGGAGGTGCAAACATCGGATGGGTGACGAACTCAAAATCGCTCTTTTGCAGATCGCGCCGTGCGATACGCTGCAAGAAAACCTTGAAAAAGGGCGGGCCGCCTGCCGCAAAGCCAAATCGCAGGGGGCAGATATCGCCTTGTTCCCGGAGATGTGGAGCAACGGCTACCGCCTGTACGACCGAACGGTGGGCGACTGGAAGGCGGAAGCGATCCCGGCAGATGGGGCGTTCGTGCAGGCGTTTGGCCGTTTGGCGCAGGAACTGGAGATGGCGATCGGCATCACGTTGCTGGAAAAACACCCGGGCGCTCCGCGCAACACGCTGGTGCTGTTCGACCGCCGCGGCAGGCGCTGCCTAACCTACGCCAAGGTGCATACCTGCGATTTTGACGTCGAACGGCACTTGACGCCGGGCGAGGCGTTTGCCGTGGCGGAGCTGGATACGGCCTGCGGCCCGGTACGGGTGGGCGCCATGATCTGCTACGACCGCGAATTCCCCGAGAGTGCGCGCATCTTAATGCTGCAGGGGGCGGAGCTGATCTTGGTGCCCAATGCCTGCCCGATGGAGATCAACCGTCTGGCCCAGCTGCGGGCCCGCGCTTATGAAAACATGGTTGCGGTCGCGACCTGCAACTACCCCGATACCGTGCCGGACTGCAACGGCGGTTCCAGCGTGTTTGACGGCGTGGCCTACCTGCCGGGGCAGGCGGGGTCCCGCGATACCTGCCTGCTGCAAGCGGGCGGGGCCGAGGGGGTCTATACGGCGTCGCTGGACCTTACGATGCTGCGCCGCTACCGCGAGACCGAGATGCAGGGCGATACCTACCGCCGCCCTCAACTGTATACGCTGCTGACCGATACGCAGCAGCGCCCGCCGTTTTGCCGGCCGCACCCGCGCCGGTAAGTGTAAATAGGCAAAACAAAAGACTGCATCAGACGATGCAGTCTTTTGCTGTGTCTGTGTTTACCGCAGCGTGCCGTCGCGCAGCTGGCGGCAGTACCAGGGTTCCTCGGCGCGGAATACCCGCCCGGCCAGGCGGGCAAAGCGCGCGTCGCCGATCTGCGCCGGGAACCGCAGTTCCCAGGCGCACAGGGCCTGGTATTTGAACTTCAATTCCCGGTTGGCGGAGTTGTTGCCGTATTTGGAGTCCCCCAGGATCGGGCAGCCGATATGCGCCAGATGCGCACGGATCTGGTGGGTGCGCCCCGTCACCAGTTCCACCTGCAGCAATGCCAGCCGCCCGCTGACGGCCAGCGTCTCGTAACCGGTAAGGATCTCCTTGGCGCCGCCGGCAGGGGTGGATACGACGCGCACCACGCCGCGCTCGGCGTCCTTGCGCAGGTAGTCGTGCAGCAGCGCGGCAGGCGGCTGCGGGCGGCCGAACGTCACGCAGAGGTAATGCTTCTGGATGGCGCGGTCCTTGATGGCCTGGGTCAGAAACTGTTCGGCGGCCTCGTTTTTGGCCAGCAGGACCAGCCCGCTGGTGCCGGTGTCCAGCCGGTGGCACAAGACGGCGTGCGGTGGCTGGCCGTTGGCGGCCAGCGTGGCCTGTACCCGCTTGCATAAGGTATCCTCGGCCGGGCCGTCCACGGCGATGCCGGCCGGCTTGTTGGCGATGAGGATGTCGTCGTCCTCGTACACAAACACGGCAGGGGGCAGCGGCTGTTTTTCCAGCTGGTCGTCGGTCAGGTACAGGCGGATGACGTCCCCGTTTTGTACACGGGTGGCCAGCGGCTGCTTTTTGCCGTTGAGTTTGATCTTATTCTCCCGCAGGGCTTTGTTCAGCCGGCCGGGGCCCAGGGCGGGGAACTGGTCCCTCAGGTATTTGTCCAGCCGCACCGGCAGCAGGCTTTTTACGCGGATCTCTTTCACTTTTGTATCGTCTCCAGCTCTTGGTCCCACAGCACGGTGGCGTCGTCAATGTCCAGCGTGACCATCAGCCAGCCGGGGTCGCTGTCGTCCACCTGCGTGATGGGGTAGGTCTGCCCCGCACATACCAGCGCGGCGGCGTTTTCCAGTTTGGCGCGGGTAAAGGGCGCGTCGGCAAAGCAGACGGTCTGCTTGGTTTCGTCCAGCACGCCGCGGTTCCAAAGCGCGTCGGTGTAATCGGCCAGGCGCAAAGGGTAGGCTTCATCGTAGGGCGTGCACAGACTGTCAAACGTCTGGCACTGCAGCCCGGGCGCGATCACATACCATTGGCTCGCCCCGTCGGCGCTCGTCACTTCGCCGCACCAGGCCTGCGCTTTTACCGGCTCCGCCGCCTGTAAAAACGCGCCCTCGCTCTCAAACAGGTACAGCGTGTCGCTGCGCAGCGTCCCGGCTGCCAGTTCCCGCAAAAGCTGCTGGCGTTCGCTTTCCAGCGCCGCTGCGTCGTAGCGCGCGGCAAAGGGGTCGTTGGTCGTCATGCCGTGGTCGGCGGCATACAGCGCCAGGTGCAGCGCGTCGTCCTGCAGCCCCTGCACCGAAACGATGTGCGCATAATCTGCGGCCGCCTGCCAGAAATCGCTTTGCAGCCCGGTGGGGAAGGTCTCCTCCCGGCAGGCCTGCTGCCAGGCTTGGTGGCGCTGCCAGATGCCGGGGCTGACATCCCAGATCTGGACGCCCACCAGCAGCGCCGCCCACAAAAGCGGCCGTGGCAGCCGGCAGACGCCCACAAAGGCGGCCAGCACCAGCAGGTAATACACCGGCCAGAACAACCGCCCACCCGAGCGGAATACCGAGAACAGCTGGATCAGGCGCTCCGGCAGCGGCAGGGTGAAGAGCGTAGCGCCGTTGGCGGTGACGACATGGCTGACGGCAAACGCCGTCAATACCACACAGACGGCGCACAGCGCCCAGTGGCTGCGCAGCCGCCGGGCCAGGGTGCGGCGGCTGCACACCAGCACGGCGGGCAGGGCCAGCAGCACGCCCAGGCCCAGGTAGGCAAAGGCGTCGTAGTTGCCGCCGACAAGGTTTTGCGCGGGCAAAAGCCGGCTGTACACCGTGCCGCCCAGGCCGGCGGGGTTCCACAGCGCGTTGAGGTTCATGGAAAAATAGCCGTACAGCGCCTGCCCGCCGCTGGTCGCCGTGCCGTACCAAAAGCCCAGCGCTCCGCCCAGCGCCGCCGTGCAGGTCAGATCGGCCGCCAGGTACAGCGCCGGGCCGCGCCACTGCCAGGCGCGCACGGCGTGTTCCAGCAGCAGGGCCAGCGTGACGGCGTAGGTCATGGGCAAAAAGTACGGGTGGATGCCGATGGCGAGGATGTTGAGCAAAAACAGCCCGCGCGAAGCATAGCGCTCTTCTTTCCGCAGGCGGAAATACAAGTACAGCGCCGCCAGCACCAGCCACTGCGCCCCCAGCGAGGTATGGCGGAACGCGCGTTCGTACAAGACCGGGCTGGCAAGGAACAGCGCGCTGCCCAACGCCGGCAGCACCGCGCCCGGCACAAATACCCCGCACAGCAGCGCCGCAAACCCGCCCTGCAGCATAAAGCACAGCAGCGTGAACCAGCCAAAATACTGGAACGTGCCGCCCAAAGCGCCCGCCAGCGGCCGGCACAGCGCCGCCAGCAGGGGGATGGAGTCGGTATAGGCGACGCTGACGCCCTGCGGCGCGTTGAGGGCGGTGGTCACGCACAGCGGGAAGCCGACGGCGTCCTGCCGGTAGAACAGCCAGCCGGCGTAGTGCTGCTGGATGTCTTTTTCCAGGTAGCCGCCGCGGCAGAACAGATCGTTCGTGACATCCAGCGGGGCCGGGCCGTACACAAGCAAAAAAACAGCCAGGCCCAGCAGCGCCCCCAGCGCGAACAGAGCCAGACGTTTGGTTTTGGTTTGCGGCAGTTTCATAGCGGTAACGCCCCGTTTACAAGATGGATCGGTGTACCAGTATACTACCATATCCGGCGGCGTACTGCAATGCGCATTGACATTTTACCCGCCCTGCTGTACAATACTTACCGATATGCCACTGTGGCGGAACTGGCAGACGCCAGGGACTTAAAATCCCTTGCTGGCAACAGCGTACCGGTTCGATCCCGGTCAGTGGCATACACTACCCGCTGCGGCGTTTTGCCGCCAGCGGTTTTTTTGCTTTTTTAAGGCCTTGTTTGTAAAATAAATGCTTGTTTCTTTGCGGGAAATCGTATATAATGTAGTGTATGCCTGCGATTGCGTCAAAATAGAGGGGATGCAGCAGCAAGCAACATTCTTTGGAAATAGGGGGATATGAAATGGCCGACTATTTTGCGATGGACCGCGCCGCGCTGACGGCGGAAAAAGCGCAGCTGGAAACAGAGTACAAAAAGTTCCAGGATATGGGCTTAAATCTCAACATGGCGCGCGGCAAACCGGGCCCGCACCAGATGGACCTGGCGATGGACCTTTTGAAGATGGACGATTACACGGCCGCCAGCGGCGAGGATGCGCGCAACTACGGCAACCTGGAAGGTCTGTATGAGGCCCGCAAGCTGTTTGGCGAGGTCATGGGCGTCCAGCCGGAGGAAGTGTTCGTGGGCGGCAACTCCAGCCTGCAGCTGATGTACAGCCTGATGTCCTTTGGCTTTATGTTTGGCTTCCCGGAGTCTTCGTGCCCCTGGTCCCAGGTCGAAAAACGCAAATTCCTCTGCCCGGTGCCCGGGTATGACCGCCACTTTGCCATCACCGAGGATATGGGCTTTGAGATGATCAACATCCCCATGCATGAGGATGGCCCCGATATGGATATGGTGGAAAGGCTCGTGGCCGAGGACGATACCATCAAGGGCATCTGGTGTGTGCCGCAGTACTCCAACCCCGACGGCTACACCTACAGCGACGAGACCATCCGCCGCTTTGCCGCCATGAAGACGGCCGCGCCGGACTTCAAGATCTTCTGGGACGAAGCGTACATCGTCCATCACCTGACCAACGAGATCATCGAGACGCCGGTCCTGCTCAATGAGAGCAAAAAGTACGGCACCGAGGATCGCGTGTTCATGTTCACCTCGACGAGCAAGATCACCTTCCCCGGCGCGGGCGTCTCGGCGTTTGCCTGCAGCGAAAACTCGATGAAATACCTGTGCAAGCGTTTCTCGACGATGACGATCAGCTACGACAAGATGAACCAGCTGCGCCATGTCCGCTTCCTCAAGGACAAAGCGGGCGTGCTGGCGCACATGGCCAAACACCGCCGCCGCCTGGTGCCCTGCTTTGACGCCGTCAAGCACACCTTTGCCCACCAGCTGACGCCCTGCGGCGAGATCGCCCACTGGACCAACCCCAAGGGCGGTTACTTTATCAGCTTGTATGTACTGCCCGGCTGCGCCAAGCGCGTGGCCCAGCTGTGCAAAGACTGCGGCCTGACGCTGACCGGCGCCGGCGCCGCCTACCCCTACCACAAAGACCCCGACGATTCGCATCTGCGCATTGCGCCGACCTACCCGAGCCTTGTGGAAGTGGAAACGGCTTCGGCCCTGCTGTGCGTCTGCGTGCGCCTGGCCGTGGTCGAAAAACTGCTGGCAGACCAGCAGTAATGCAGCTATCCCGCCCGCCTGCGGGCAAAATTTGGAGGTTTCGTTTCTATGAACAAGAGAGGGAAGGCCTGGCCGTTTTTCGTCGTGGGGATCCTGATCATCGCGTTCTCCCTGACGGCGATCTTCGGCGTGAGCTACCAGTACGGTGATACCAAGCATACCTACATCAAAAGCGCGTCGGATATCCGCTTTGGCATCGACATCCGCGGCGGCGTCGATGTGACGTTTATGCCGGAGGGGGACATCGACGCCACCCCCGAGCAGATGGCGGCGGCGCAGACGGTCATTGAGGACCGCCTGGTCGGCCTGGGCGTCACCGACTATGAGAGCTACGTCGACAGCAACAAAGACCGCATCATCGTCCGTTTCCCCTGGAAAACCGGGGAGTCGGACTTTAACCCCCAGACCGCCATCGACGAGATCGGCACCACGGCGCAGATGGTTTTCCGCGAAGGTTCCACGGTGGACGGGGCTGAGATCCTCAGCGGCGACGAGGTGACGTCCGCCAACGCAGCCTATAACGAGACCGAGGGCTGGGTCGTCCAGCTGCGGTTCAACAGCGAAGGCGCGGAAGCTTTTGCGGACGCGACGGCCCGCATGGCGGAAAACGGCGACACCATCTCCATCTGGCTGGACGATGAAAACATCTCGACCGCCACGGTGGACGAGGCGATCACCGGCGGCGAAGCCATCATCAAGGGCAGCTTTGACCAGGAAAGCGCCGCCACGCTGGCCAACCAGATCAACTCCGGCGCGCTGCCGTTCGCCCTTTCGGCTGAGAGCTACTCCACCATCAGCCCGACGCTGGGCGCACGCAGCCTGGAAGTCATGGTCATGGCCGGCGTCATCGCCTTTGCGCTGGTGGCGCTGCTTATGATCGTGCGGTACCGCCTGCCCGGCACCGTGGCGGCGTTCTCGCTGTTGGGCCAGGTCTGCGCCACGCTGGCGGTGGTTTCGGGTTACTTTACGGTGTTCCCGGGTTCCACGCTGACGCTGCCCGGCATTGCCGGTATCATTTTGGGCATCGGCATGGGCGTGGACGCCAACGTCATCACGGCGGAGCGCATCAAGGAGGAACTCTCCAAGAACAAGACGCTGGACGGCGCGATCAAGAACGGCTTCAAGATGGGCCTGACGCCCATCATCGACGGCAACGTGACCATCGTCATCGTCGCGGCGATCCTGATGGGTGCGTTCGGCCCCACCGACGGCTTCTGGGCCAAGGTGTTCAACCCGATCTTCTTCTGGTTTGGCCCCTCCACGGCCGGCACGATCTATTCCTTCGGCTTTACCTTGCTGACGAGCGTGCTGCTGAACTTTGTGTTCGGCGTGTGGGCCACCCGCGTGATGATCCGCGGCGCCAGCCATTGCAAAGCGCTGCGCAGCCCCTGGCTGTACGGCGGCAAAAAAGAGGGCGGCGCCGACTACAAGACGCCTTCCATCAATTTTGTCGGCAACCGCAAAAAGTTCTATGCCTTCTCCGGCGTGCTGATCGCCATCGTGCTGGTGTTCTGCGGCGTGTTCGGCGTGGGGATGGATGTTGAGTTCAAGGGCGGTTCCATGATCACGCTGGCCTACCAGGGCGAAGCCGATCTCGAGGCGCTGGAAACTTCCATCGGCGAGGAACTGGGCCAGAGCAACCTGACGCTGCAGACCGGCACCGATATTGCCGGCGGCCAGACGCTGACCGTTACGCTGCCCGGCAGCGAGACGCTGACGACCGAGCAGCTGGACGGGATGCTGGCTGCGTTGAACGAACAGTACCCCGATAACCAGTTCGCTCAGAACGAAGTCAGCAACGTCGACGCGACCATCGGCAAAGAGTTCCTGCTCAAGAGCGTTGTCGCGCTGGTCGCGGCCTGCGTGCTGATCCTGCTGTATGTCGCGTACCGTTTCCGCCGCATCGGCGGCCTCAAGGCCGGTTCCACGGCGGTCGTCGCGCTGCTGCACGATATGTTCATCATCTTTGGCGTCTTTGTCATCCTGCGCATCCCCCTTAATGGCAACTTCATCGCCGCCATGCTGACGATCCTAGGCTATTCCATCAACGATACCGTTGTCATCTACGACCGTATCCGTGAGAACAGCGCCCTGTTCGGCAAACGGCAGATGAGCCTGAAAGAGCTGGTCAACCTGTCCATCAACCAGAGCTTCTCCCGCTCGCTGATGACGTCCATCACGACCTGCCTGGCGCTCGGCGTCGTCTGCGTGGTGTCGGTCGTCTACCGGCTGGATAGCATCTACACCTTTGCGTTCCCGCTGCTGTTTGGTATGATCAGCGGCGTCTACAGCACGATCTGCATCGCCACGCCGCTGTGGGTCGACTGGAAACTGCACAAGAAAAACCCCGGCAAAAAGAAAGCCTGATCCCGGATCAAAAAGGAGGAATTGGACATGAAATGCCCTTACTGCGGCGCGGTGGACTCCAAGGTCATCGACTCGCGCCCGACGGAGGACGGCGAAAAGATCCGCCGCCGCCGCGAGTGCCTGAACTGCAAAAAGCGTTTTACCACCTATGAGATCGTCGAGACCGTCCCGCTGATGGTCGTCAAAAAAGACCACTCGCGCGAAGTGTTCGACCGCCAGAAGCTGCTCAACGGTATGCTGCGCGCGTGCGAGAAACGCCCGGTCAGCTACCAGCAGCTGGACGACGCGGTCAGCCGCATCGAGCAGCAGCTGCTCAATTCCTACGACCGGGAGGTCACCTCGATCCATATCGGCGACTTGGCAATGCAGGAGCTCAAGCAGCTGGACGACGTCGCGTATGTCCGCTTTGCGTCGGTCTACCGCCAGTTCAGCGATGTCAACACCTTTATGGATGAACTCAAAGTCATGCTGGACAACCGCTCAAAACCGGCTGAAAAATGATTGCTGGATCTGCTGCAGCTGGGTGCAGGCGCGGGCGGTTTCCACCGCCAGGTCGGCGCGGTTGTCGGCCGTAGCGTAGGCGGGCAGTGTCGCCAGCGTCTGGTTGAACTGATCCACCAGCGTGCGGCGCACCAGCAGCAGCCAGATCTTACTGCTGTCGGCGCTTGTTTGGGCGGCTGTGCGGTAGGCGCGCTGCGCTTCGCCGTAGCGCCCGGCCTCGGCGGCAGCATACGCACAGTTCAGCTGTTGCCGCAGCTGCCCGGTGCTGGTTTCGACATAGCGGCCGGCACCGCACAGCGCCGCCGCCAGTACCAGTAATAATACCGCGGCGTACCAGTTTCGGTTCAAGGCAGTCCCTTTCCAGACCACCCCTTGTGGGTGGTCTTTTTTGGTATCAGCAGCAGTTCGCTGCCGTTATACAGCAACAGCAATACCTGCCGCCGGGCCAGGCCGTTCGCCTGCAAAACGCCGTCGAGCCAGGCATCGTCCAGGTGCAGCGCGGCAAGATTCTCCCGGTACAGGGTATCGTCCACCAGCACCGGCAGCAGCGGGGCGGCGTTTTGCCCTTTGGTGGCGGTGCTGATATGCCCGTTGGGTTCCACGACCGCCCAAAGCACCTCGGCCGGGGAAAAGATGTCCTTGCCGCGCAGCGCCTCCATTAGGTCGCCGGCCGTGATGCGCAGCCGCCGCAGCGCCGGCTGCAAAATTTCGCCGTCCCGGATGACGGTGACCGGTTTGCCAAACAGCAGCCGCGCGTACGCGGGGAAGAGGCAGGCCAGCGTGGAACTGAAGATCTCCAGCACCGTCAGCAGCAAGATCAGCGCCAGGCTGGCCAGCAGCGGCAGATCCGGCTCGTCGATGCAGATGGACGCCACGTCGGAGACCAGCAGCGTCGTCACCAGCTCCGAGGGCTGCAGCTCGCCCAGCTGGCGCTTGCCCATCAGCCGCAGCGCCGCAATGACGGTGATGTAGATCACGACGGTGCGCGTCACAGTAGAAAGCATTGCGGCACCTCCTCATATTTTGGCAGCCCCCCGGCCAAACTAAGGGCAGTGCAAAGGGGGAGTGGACCATGCCGCAGCCGTTGAGCCGCAGCCTGCCGGAAAACCTGGCCTACCTGCAAAAAAGTTTTGGCGCGTCGGGAGATTTCTATGCCAAAGAACTGGCGATCAGCGGCATCCGCTGCGCCATCGTGATGTTTACGGGGCTTTCCTCGCCGGAAAAACTCTGCCACCTGGCGCTGGAAATGCTGGACCGCGACCCCGTCATGCTGGGCGGCAGCGAAGGGCTGTGCGACTACCTTTTGACGCAGAGCCTCGCGCCGGCCGAACCGCGCCCGGTGGAGGACTGGCAGACCTTTACCCGGATGCTCAGCAACGGTATGACGCTGCTGCTCATCGACGGCTGCGCGCGGGCGGTCATGTTTTCGACCCAGGAGATGCCGCAGCGTTCCATCGGCACGCCGTCGGGCGAGGGGAACATGCGCGGCTCGCAGGAGGCGTTCACCGAGCTGCTGCGCAACAACCTTTCGCTTTTGCGGCGGCAGTTCCGTTCCGGCACGCTGGTGGCCGAGATCGCCACCGCCCGCACCCGCGCCCAGACCGAATACTGCCTGTGTTATGACAGCCGCCTGGCCCCCCGGGAGACTGTCGACGCGCTGCGCGAACAACTGGCGCAGGTCGAACTGCCGGTATTGCTGGACAGCGCGTACTTTGCCTCGTTTTTAAAGCAGGACAAGCTCAACCTCTTCCCGGCTGCCGCCTATACCGAGCGCCCGGCCACCGCCTGCGCGCGCCTGTGCGAGGGCAAGGTCGTGGTGCTGGTCTCCGGCTGCCCGTATGCGCTCATCGTGCCCAGCTTTTTTGCCGAACATTTTGAGTGTCTGGATGACTATGCCTCGGGCGCGGTGTTTGCGGGGCTGATCCGTTTGCTGAAATATCTGGCGTTTCTGCTGGCTGTGTTCGGGCCGGGGCTGTATGTGATGGCGGTATCCTTTGCGCCGGAGATCATCCCGGTGCAGATGCTGACCAAGCTGGCCCGGGCCGAAGTATCGACGCCGCTGCCGCCGATGCTGGAGATGCTGTGCGTCACGCTGCTGCTGGAGATCGTGCGCGAAGCCGGGCTGCGCGCGCCGCAGTCCATCGGGCATACCGTCAGCCTGGTGGGCGCGCTGATCCTGGGTGAGACGGCGGTCTCGGCCGGGATCGTCAGCGTGCCGGTGCTGACGATGGCCGCCGCGGCGACCATCGCCACGCTGGCGGTGCCGTCGCTGTACGAGCAATCCATCCTGTTCCGGTTCGCGGTCATCCTGCTGGCCGGGGCGTTCGGGGTGCTGGGCGTCGCCTGCGCGGCACTGGTGATCTTGGCCATGGCCTGCGGCAGCGAACCGTTCGGGTATGACTACCTCTACCCGTTGATGCCGCTGACCCGCACGACCTGGCGCGACGGGTTTGTGCGCAGCATCTGGTCCCGCCTGGCGGGCGCAGGGGAGGTGATCGGCCGGCATGAAACGTGACCGCCCCAGCCTGTGGGCCGCGCTGACCACAGGCGTACTGGTCAATGTGCTGCTGCGCAGCCAAAGCGCATACTGGCCGCGCGCCGGGGCGCTGGCGGCGCTGGTGTGCGCGCCGCTGCTGGCGGCGGCTGCCTGGGGGTTTGCCCGCGCCTGGCGTGCCGGGCAAAGCCCGCTGCTGCGGCTGTTGTTTGCCGCGCTGCTGGCCTATTCTGCGGCGCTGGAGCTGCTGCATTTCTGGGCGCTGACGCAGCGGCTGTATACCGGCCTGCCGCTGACGGTTGTCTGCCTGACGCTGCTGTTGCCGGGGGTCTACCTGCGGCGCGTCTCGGCCATCTCGCAAACGGCGCATGTGGTGCTCTGCCTGTTGCTGCTGGCTTCTGGGTTTATGCTGCTGACGGTTTTGCCGCGGCTGCGCGTCACCAACCTGCAGACCTTTGCCCTGCAGCCCGCTGACCTGCTGACAGCCGCCCAAGAACAGCTGACGCTGTACCCCGAATATCTTTTGTCGGCGCTGTGGCCGCAGCGCGGCCGGCAAAAACGCTGCCCGCTGCTGCGTTTGGCGCTGGCGGCGCTGTGGTTCGACGTGGGCATCCACCTGGTGCTGGAACTGTTTTACGGCGCAGCGCTGCCGCTGCGCGTCGACCCCGTGCACGCCGCCGCCCGCTGCGGGGCGCTGTCGGTGTTCAACCGGCTGGAAAGCTTGCAGCTGGCCTTGTGGGTCATGGCATTGGCGCTGAAACTGGCGCTGTATTTTTACGCCGCCTGCCTGCTGCTGGGGCAGACCCGCCAGCAGGCGAACGCAGTGCCGCTGCGGCGGTACCCGCTGTATCTGGGCGGCATGTGGGCGTTGTGCCTGCTGCTGCGCAATGCCGACCTGGACGCCGCGTTGCAGGCGCGCGGCGCGTTTGTATGGGGCTTTGCCGCGTTGACCGGGATGGGAGGTGCCGCCGCATGGCTTTGCCGCAAAACAAAGCGCTGTACCTGATGGGGTGTTTGCTGATGAGCATGGTATTGAGCGGCTGCGGCGGCACGCCGCTGTCGGAACGGGAGATCGTGCGCGGGGTGTTGTTTGCGCAGCAGGGCGGTGCGTTTTCCGCCTGCCTGGTCGTGGCCGACCAGGAGGCCGAGGACACGCCCCGCAACCGCGCGGTCGCTGCCGCCGGCGAGACCCCGGCCCAGGCGCTGCAGCGTGCCGAGGACGCCCTGCCCGGGCAGGCTTACTACGGCCTGCTGGACCTGGCGGCACTGCCCGCGCAAACCGACTGGCAGACGGCGCAGCAGATCGGCACGCTGCTGTACGACGTGGCGCAGCCCGCGCCGGAACTTTCGGTCTTTGCGCTGGCAGAAGCCGATAACCCGGACTGGGAGGAAGAGGCCCCGGCGCTGTACGAAGCCATGAAAGCAGCGGAATCTGCTTACGAAGTACACTGCGGTTTGCAACAGTTGTTTGCGCAAAGCGAGGTCTGTGCGGTACCGGCGCTGGCACAAAGCGGGTACGACCTGTTGCTGCTGCCGCGGGGCGGCGCGCCGCTGCGCTGCCGCGGCCTGGCCGGGGCGCAGCTGGCCGCCGTGCTGTGCGGCCAGGCGCAGCGCCTGCAGGGGACGTTTGCCGGCGGGCAGGCAGCCTGCGAGGCCGACGCCCACGTTACCGTGGAAGGGCAGACCGTGCAGCTGCACCTGCGCGCCTGCGCGCTGCAGGCCCTGACGGGACAGGCACCGGACGATCTGGAAAGTGCTTTGCAGCGGGAACTGCAGGCGTCGTTCGCCGCACTGTACGGGCAGACGCACCGTGCCGGGGCCGACCCGTTCCATCTGGATTTCTGGCAGGCCTGCACCTACGGCCCGGGGCATACCATGCAGGACCCGCAGCTGACGGTCTTGTTTGAATAAACAGCAAAACAGCCCGCCCGGCATAAAACCGGGCGGGCTGCTTTGCTGTGTAATGTAGAACTGCTTTACAGGCTGCGTCCTGCAAAGGGTGCCGTCAGGACAGCGTCGTGGGGCGGGAGATGTAGATGAGGTCAGTGTCGGCGATGAAGGTCTGGAAGTTGTACAAGATCAGCACTTCGTCATAGCCCTCGCGCTCGATGGTCGAATCCAGCCCGTATTTGAAGTTGCGGAAATCGACGACGCCGATTTTCTCATAGTTGGCGGTCAGGTAGGGGATAAAGCTGTTGGCGTAGCTGTCCTTGACGACGAGGATGCTGCCCTCGCCGTCGCCCTCAATGACCGAGTAGCCGTTGTTGCCGTCCAGGAACGCGGCGTACTTGTCGCGCGTGGCAAATTTGTCGGTATTGATCAGGTTTTCCGTCGTCATGGGCTCATACTGGGCCTCGCCGGTGATGTTGTAGATCGTCATCTGGTTGGGCAGCGGGTAGTAGGCGATGGTGTCGTTCTCGACGTTCCACAGCCGCGTGGCCGAGTAATGCGTGCCCTGGAAACCTTCTACCGTCACGGCTTCGTGGGCGTCGCGGTCAAACGGCGTCAGGCCTTTGAGGGCGCAGAACTGCTCATACGCGCGGTAGGCGCCGTTCGTCGTCCAGTGGTGGTCGGTCTTGAAATACAGGTACTCGTCCCTGCGTGCGGTGAACGGCTCGCGCAGGTCGATGACGGCGGCGCTTTCGCCCACCTGGGCAAAGATGTCGTCCAGCAGCGCGTTTTCGTCGGCCATCGGCGCGCCGGCGGGCAGCGCTTCGGGGTAGATCACGCTGGCGGACGGTGCGAGCAGAAAGGTAACTTTGCCGGGGTAGCGCGCGGCAAACTCCGCCACGGCCTGCACGTTTTTGGCCGTCTGCTGGCGGGTGGCGTCGTCAATGGTGAACAGTTTGGTGAACATCCACTGGTCTTTGCCCAGCAGGATGCCGCCCTCCTCGGCTTTCTGGAACACGATCTCATCGGCCGCGCGCTGGGTGTTGATCCAGGCATCGCGCAGCAGAAACTGATCCTGCATCCAGCGGGCAAACCCGCTCTGCCAGCGGCCGTCCAGCAGCGCCTCGATGCTGAACGCGGGGAACTGGGCCGCTTTGCGGTTTTCCAGCTCGATCATATCGCGCTTGGGCCAAACCAGGTTGGCGATGGCAAGCCCCAACAGCAGCAGCGCACTTGCAGCCAGCAGGGGCACGCCTGCCCGCCGCCCGGATTTTCGGTATACGACTTTAGACATACAGACCCCTCCCGCTTAGAAATTGGCGTACAGCGCCGTGGCGTTGGTGGCGGCCACCACGTAGGCGATGCACAGCAGCGTCAGCAGCACAAACAGCACGATCTTCAGCGGCAGAATGCGGCTGACCTTGCCCCACAGCCAGCGCGGCAGGGGCGAGGAACACACGCAGCCCAGCGCCAGCAGCACGCCGTAGTTGCGCAGCGAATACACCGGCGAGATGCCGCCTTGCGGCACAAACAGCTTTTGCAGCAGCAGCCCCAGCGGCGCGCCGGGCTGGTTGGCGGTAAAGATGCCCCAGCCCAGCACCACAAAGAACAGCGTGTACATATGCGGCCAGACCTTGCCTTTTTTGAGGTACCGGAGCAGGAACAGTTTCTCAATGGTCAGCAGCACAAAGTAGTAAAGCCCCCAGCAGATAAAGTTCCAGCTGGCGCCGTGCCAGATGCCGGTGGCCGCCCAGACCAGCAGCATGTTGAACAGCTGGCGGCCCTGGCCTTTGCGGTTGCCGCCCAGCGGGATGTAGATATAATCCCGGAACCAGGAGGACAGTGAGATATGCCACCGGCGCCAGAACTCGGTGATGCTGCCGGCGATATACGGCAGGTCAAAGTTGGCGGCACAGTCAAAGCCCAGCATGGCGGCCAGGCCGTTGCTCATCTCGCTGTAGCCGGCAAAGTCAAAGTACAGCTGCAGCGAGTAGGCCAGGATGCCCAGCCAGGCCAGCGGCGTCGAGACAGCGGCCAGCCCCACGCCGCCGGAACCGATGATATCGGTCCACAGCGCGCCGATGGAATCGGCCAGGATGACCTTTTTGGCCAGGCCAAACACAAACAGTTCGACGCCGTGCTCGATCTGCGGCAGCGTGCAGCGTCCAGACATTTTGTGCAGCTGCGGGGCCATATCGCGGTACTTGACGATGGGGCCGACGATCAGCTGCGGGAAAAACAGCACATAGGCGGCAAACGTCAGCGGGTTGCGCTCGGCTTCCACCTTGCCGGTGTAGACGTCGACCTCATAGCTGATGATCTTGAAGATATAGTAGCTGATGCCCAGCGGCAGCACGTCGCCGATCTCCAGCTCCGCCAGCTGCAAGCTGGCCAGCTGGTTCAGCGTGTCGATCAGGAAGTTGGCATACTTAAAGTACACCAGCACGCCCAGGTTGACCAGCACGGCCGCCAGCGGCAGCACGGCGCGCAGTTTGGCGCGCGCGGCCGACGTCAGCAGGCCCCACAGGTAGTTGAACACGACCAGGCAGGCGATCAAAGGCAGGAACTCGATGCCGGTCCAGCAGTAAAACACCAGGCTTTCCAGCAGCAAAACGGCGTTTTTGGCGCGGCCGGGCGCTATGTAATACAAAAGCAGGGCCAGCGGTAAAAAGCAGAACAAAAAGACCACACTGTTAAAAACCATGCGCGCACTCCTCGTTGTCTTTTATACAAAACCAGGCCGTTACCCATGGGTAGCGGCCTGGCGGGGTCCATAGTGCGAAGCTCAGAAGGCGAGGGCCGTCTCCAGCGCGGCGTCAATGGCGCCGTAGTCACTGCCGATGCTGGCGATGACGATGGCCACATAGTTGCCGCTGGTCACGATGCGCGCATCCTGCGCCATGGCCATCTTGTCGGCATACTCGGCGTACATATCGTTGGCGGTCAGGCTGTCCTTGTAGGCCTGCAGTTCGGCCTCCACGTCAGCGGCTTTGCCCTCCTTGGCCTGTGCCACGAACACCAGGCCGGAGTCGGACAAATTGTTGGTTATATCGCCGCGGTAAGCGACGAGGTTGTCCAGCGTCAGCATAAGAGTGTTCTCGACATCAAATCGAGAATCTTTGTTGTCGTCGTCAAGAGGAAGCGGGTTGGTGATGGGGTTGACTTCCTCCAGCGCGGCCACGGCGCTTTCCAGGTTGGCGGTCTGCGCTTCCTCGGCCGGGGCTTCGCTGGCCGTGCTGTCGGCGGCGGGCTCAGTCGTCTCCTCGGACGTGGCGGCAGACTCCGAAGCGACCGAGGCCGCCTCGCTGGAAGTCGCCTCGGTATCGGCGGTGTTGCCGCAGCCAGCCAGCAGCATGGCGGCGCACAGAACAAACGGGATCAATTTTTTCATGGGAAGTTCTCCTTTTACACAGGGCCGGCGTGCCGGCCGTACTCTTCAAGGCGCAAGGCGCCCTGTACTTTCCAACAATGCGATTGGATACTTTATAACAATACACTATTTGGGGGCGTTTTTCAACCCGTTTCTGTCGAATTGCAGGCGGAAAACCCGGCAAAGGCTGTAAATTTTTTATGCCCTTGACAAAAAACGATGATTTGCCGTACACTGCGAAGAAGAGGAAAAAAGAGGGGAGGGCCCGCCATGCGAAACGGGAAAGCGCGCCGCGTTGCCGGCACGGGGATGCTGTTTGCGCTGGCCATCGCGCTTTCCTGGCTGGAGTCCTGCGTGACGCCGCTGCTGGGGCTGATGCCGGCGCTGAAACTGGGGCTTGCCAACATCGTCGTCATGTACGCGCTGCTGTTTTTGGACACGCGCAGCGCGGCGGCGCTGGTGGCGCTCAAGGCGCTGTTTGCACTGCTCACGCGCGGGGTCACGGCCGGGGCGCTTTCGGGGTGCGGCGGCGCGCTGTCGCTGCTGGTGCTGTGGGCGCTGCTGCGCGCGCCGGTTTCCGTCAGCGGGTATCTGTTCTGCGTCTGCGGCGCGCTGGCGCATAACCTGGGGCAGCTGGCCGGGGCGGCGGTGATCCTTTCCAGCGCGATGGCGCTGGGGTACGCCCCGGTTTTGCTGGTGGCCGGGCTCGCCGTCGGCGCGCTGAACAGCCTGCTGGCGGGCGCTGTATACGCCGCGCTGCCCGCCGCTATGACGCGGCGCAGGAACGGGCGCGGCCCTTTCGCTAAAAATAAGAATATTTCTTAAAAATTGCAAAAACTTGCTTGACAAACACAAAAATAGACGCTATAATACTGTCAAAGACACAGGAATGCGTCTTACAGGAGCATACAACGTTCATAACAGGAGGCTACTACCATGACCAAATATGTTTGCACCGTCTGCGGCTACATTGCCGAAGGTTCCATCCCCGAGTTCTGCCCCGTCTGCAAGGCGCCGGCTTCCAAGTTCATCGAGAAGAAAGACAACACCTATGTGACCGAGCATGTCGTCGGCATCGCCAAGGACGCCCCGGAGGACATCATCCAGGGCCTGCGCGAGAACTTCAACGGCGAGTGCAGCGAAGTCGGCATGTACCTGGCGATGAGCCGTGTGGCGGACCGCGAGGGCTACCCCGAGATCGCCGAGGCCTGGAAGCGCTACGCGTTTGAGGAAGCTGAGCATGCTTCCAAGTTTGCCGAGCTGCTGGGCGAAGTGCTGACCGACAGCACCAAGAAGAACCTGCAGATGCGCGTGGATGCCGAGTGCGGCGCCTGCGCCGGCAAGATGGACATCGCCAAGAAGGCCAAAGAGCTGGGCCTCGATGCCATCCATGACACCGTGCACGAGATGGCCAAGGACGAAGCCCGTCACGGCCGCGGCATGCAGGGCCTGCTGGACCGTTACTTCAAATAAGCAAAACGGTCTTTCCAACTGAACACAAACGGCGTACCGGGCCGGGGCATTGCCTCGGCCCGGTCGCTGTTGCGTTTATGCGCCGCGGCAGGCAAAAAAGCGGCCCTGTTTGTCACAGGCGGCGTAAAAGACCTCGTGCCGCTGGCCGATGCCGGCCTTGTGCAGCTGGGCCTGCAGCCAGCTTTCGTCGCGGCCGGCGGCTTTGAGGTTGTCCGCCATCAGCCGCCCGTCCAAAATCAGGTCGTACCAGGCGCTGGCAGGGTCCGGGGCAAGGCCCAGGTCCTGCGGGGTGGCCGGGCGGCTGGTGCTTTTGGGCAAAAAGCTGATCTGGCCGTTGTTTTCCAAAATCGCAGTCTCGATCTCGTTGGGGTCAAAGTATCCGGCGATGCGCGCCTGGCCCAAAAATTCATTGAGGTCGATCATGGCGCGCCGCAGGCTCTCTTTGCGGATAACACCGTTTTGCATCAGGATCACGGCGCGCCCGCTCCAAAACGTGCGCAGCGCCACGCTCTTGCAGGCGGAATGCTCGACGCCCCAGGTCACGACGCCGTAGACGATGAGCGCGGTCAAGGGGCGGTACCAGGCTTCCAGGTTTGTCGCCATCTCGGCGGCGATGGAGCCGACGGTGACGGCATTGAGATAGTCGAACGGGCTCATCTGCGCGATCTGCCGCTTGCCGCCCAGCCGTGTGAACAGGAACATGGCGGCCAGCGAGAGCAGGCTCGTCAGCGCCACCTGGGCGATCTCTCTTCCAATTTGCTGCATATAGACCCTCCTGCCGGGTTTATTTTGGGCAGAGAGCTAACAGTTTATCCCACCTCTTGCACATTTTGCAAGAAAAAGCTACAATAAGTACTACTTGTATCTTTGGTGCGAAAGGGGGCGGCGGCGATCCGGTACATTTTCCTCATCAACCCGGCCGCAGGCAAGGCGGACGCCACCGCCGAGCTCCTGCCGCGCATCCACGCGGCGGCTGCGCGCGCCGGGGTGCAGCCGGTCGTGCAGATCACGCAGTATGCCGGGCATGCCCGCGAACTTGCCGCCGCCTGTGCGGCGCAAGCGGAGCCGGCGTATCTTTACGCCTGCGGCGGGGACGGCACCCTCAACGAAGTGATACAGGGGGCGGCCGGGTGCGAACACATCGCCGTCGGGTGCATCCCGTGCGGCAGCGGCAACGACTATGTGCGCAATTTCGGCACGCAGCAGGACTTTCTGGACCTGGACGCCCAGCTGGCGGCCTGCGCGGTGTCAGTCGATCTGATCCGCACACCGCAGGGGTACGGCATCGAGATCTATGCCGCCGGCATCGACGCCCAGGTGGCCAACGGCATCGCCAAATGGCGGCGGGTGCCGCTGTGCGGCGGCACAACGGCCTATTCGCTTTCGATTTTGGAGGCGGTGTGCAGCACGTTCCGCCATGCCTTGCGCATCCGGGCCGAAAATTTTGCGCAGGAAGGCGCGTACATGATGCTGGCCATCTGCAACGCGCAGCTGTACGGCGGCGGTTACCGCGCTGCGCCCTGTGCCAGTATGGACGACGGCCTGCTGGACGTCGTACTGCTCAAACCGGTGCCGCGCCTGCGGCTGCCCGGCCTGCTGGCGCAGTACCGGCAGGGCAAACACCTGACGCCGCAGGGCGAGGTCACGCCGGCGTTCCGCCCCTACCTGACCTATTTCCGCACGCCGTACATCGACATTGAAGTATTGGACGGCAAACCGTTGATGACCACGCTGGACGGCGAATGCCGCCCGCAGCAGGCCCTGCACGCCGAGGCGACGCGGCGCAGCGTCCGTATCCTTCTGCCGCCGCAGCTCGCACACAACGCGCCTGTCTTACAGGCTATGGGAGAGTAAGCATGTCTGAAAAAGTCAAAGTCAAGATCGCACGCAACGTACTGCACCTGCCGGCCATCGCGCTGCGCGGGCTGGTGGTGTTCCCGAACAACATCATCCACTTTGAGGTGGGACGCCCCAAATCCATCGCCGCCATCGAGGCCGCCATGCGTACCAACAGCAGCATTTTCCTGGTCGCGCAGCGGGAGATGGACGTGGAGGAACCCGCTCTGCGGGACCTGTACAGCTACGGCGTCATTGCCGAGATCAAGCAGGTGTTGCGCGTATCGGACGAACTGGTCAAGGTGCTGGTCGAGGGCAGGACCCGCGCCCGCCTGCTGGAGCTCAACGACGACGGCAAATACCTGCACAGCACGGTGCGCGCCGTGCCGGTGCGCGGCAGCGGCGCCGACAAACACACCCGCACCGAAGCGCTGGTGCGCAGCCTGAAAGAATGCTTTGAGAATTACCTCTCGTTCAACCCGCAGATCTCCAAGGACGTCGTGTACAACATCGTCACGTCCAGCGACGCGCTGTTCCTCAGCGAGTATATGCCCGCGAACCTGCTGCTGAAGTATGAGGATAAGCAGGCGATTTTGAACGAATCGACGCTGCTGGGCCGGCTGGAAAAGCTGCTGGTGCTGCTGCGGCAGGAATGCCAGGTGCTGGAGATCGAGCGCGACCTGGACGACAAGGTCAACGCCCAGATGGACAAAGGCCAGCGCGAATACTATCTGCGTGAGCAGATGCACATCATCAGCGAGGAACTCGGCGACGCCGAGGATACCCGCGCCGAGGCCGAGGAGTACCGCAAAAAGATCGAGGCGCTGCATCTGGATGCCGAGTCCAGCGAGAAGCTGCTCAAAGAATGCGACCGCCTGGCCCGCATGCAGGGCAACTCGGCCGAGAGCGGGGTCATCCGCAGCTATCTGGACGCCTGCCTGGCGCTGCCCTGGCATACGTCTACCGAGGACGACCTCGACCAGGCCCACGCGCGCCGCGTGCTGGACCGCGAGCATTACGGCCTGCAGAAAGTCAAAGAGCGCATCCTGGAACTGCTGGCAGTGCGCAAACTCAACACTGACGTCAAGGGGCAGATCCTCTGCCTGGTCGGCCCCCCGGGCGTCGGCAAGACCAGCATCGCCCATTCGGTCGCTGACTGCATGGGGCGCAGGTTCGCCCGCATGAGCCTGGGCGGCGTACATGACGAGGCCGAGATCCGCGGCCACCGCCGCACCTACATCGGCGCTATGCCGGGGCGTATCATCAGCGCCATCACCACGGCCAAGTCCGCCAACCCGGTCATTTTGCTCGACGAGATCGACAAGCTGGCCGGCGATTACAAGGGCGACCCGTCCAGCGCGCTGCTGGAGGTGCTGGACCCGGAGCAGAACCGCACGTTCAAGGACAACTACCTCGACATCCCGTTCGACCTCAGCGAGGTGTTGTTCATCACGACGGCGAACGATGCCTCCACCATCCCGGCGCCGCTGTACGACCGCATGGACGTCATCGAGCTGCCCAGCTACACCCGCGCCGAAAAATTCAACATCGCCAAGCGCCATCTGCTGCCCAAGCAGCTCAAAAACAACGGCCTGGAAGGCCGCGTGACGCTGACAGCCAGCGCGCTGTATGAGATCATCGACGGCTACACGCGCGAGGCCGGCGTGCGCACGCTGGAGCGCACGATCACCTCGGTTTTGCGCAAATGCGCGCAGCGCATCGCCGCCGGCGAAAAAGAAAAGATCAGCGTCTCGGCCGCCACCGTCAAGTCTTTGCTGGGGCCCGAGAAAGTCAAACCGACGTTCATCTCCCGCAAGGACTCCGTCGGCATCGCCAACGGCCTGGCGTGGACCAGCGTCGGCGGCGAGATGCTGCCCGTGGAAGTCGCCGTCATCCCCGAGGGCACCGGCAAGATCGAGATCACCGGCAGCCTGGGCGACGTGATGAAGGAGAGCGCCAAGCTCGCCATCAGCTATGCGCGCGTGCACGGCAAGGAGTACGGCATCGCGCCCGACAGCCTCAAAAACGTCGATATCCACATCCACGCGCCCGAAGGCGCCGTACCCAAGGACGGCCCCTCGGCCGGCGTGACGCTGACGACGGCGCTGATTTCGGCGCTGTCCGGCCTGCCGGTGCGCCACGACCTGGCCATGACCGGTGAGATCACGCTGCACGGCAACGTGCTGCCCATCGGCGGGCTGAAAGAAAAGAGCATGGCGGCGTTCCGCGAGAAGATCTCCACCGTGCTCATCCCGCAGGACAACGTCAGCGACCTGTACGAGGTCGACGCCGAGGTCAAGCAGAAGATCCGCTTTGTGCCGGTGGAGCATCTGTCGCAGGTGCTCAAGCAGGCGCTGATTTTGCCGGGGCATCCCGCGGCGCGCAGCGTCCGCACCATGCCGCAGGCCACCAGCCTGATCGCCAGCGACAAGACCAAAGAAAAAGAACCTGCCACCGTGATGTGAAAGGACCCGCCCCTTGCTATGAACTGGAACAACTGCGCTTTTTTGGCTTCCTACGGGCTGTCCCGCCAGCTGCCGCCCAGCGACCGGCCGGAGATCGTGTTTTCCGGCCGGTCCAACGTCGGCAAATCCAGCCTGATCAACCGGCTGAGCAACCGCAAAAACCTGGCGCGCGTCAGCGCGACGCCGGGCAAAACGGCTACCATCAACTTTTATACGGCCGATACCGCCTACTTTGTGGACCTGCCGGGCTACGGCTATGCCAAAGTTTCCAACGCCGAGCGCGCGCGCTGGGATGAGCTCATCAACAGCTATTTTGAGGCTGACCGCGCGGTCTGCCTGCTGGTGCAGCTGCTGGACTGCCGCCACGCGCCCAGCGCCGACGATGTGCAGATGCTGGAATACCTGCGCTACCACGGCATCCCGTTCGTGGCGGCGCTGACCAAAGCCGACAAGCTCAAAAAGTCGCAGCTGGAAGCCTGCCAGGCCGAATTTGAGCGCCTGTGTGCGCCGTACGGCTGCCAGGGCGTGTTCCTGACCAGCGCGGCCAACGGCGCCGGCATCGACGCGCTGCGCGCCTGCCTGGAACAGCGCCTGGCGGGGGAGAACACCCATGGCGTATAACGAGTTCGCCTATTTTTACGATGAGCTCAACGGCGAAGCCGACTACGACGCGCTGTTCCGCTATATCCGGGCGGAGCTGGCCGCGCACAGCGTGGACGGCGGTATTTTGGCCGACCTCGGCTGCGGTACCGGCGACCTGACGCTGATGCTGGCGCAGGCCGGGTACGACGTCATCGGCATCGACCGCTCGGAAGAGATGCTCAGCGTATTGCGGGAAAAAGCCGACGAGCTGGGCCTGACGGGGCGGCTGTTGCTGCTGCGGCAGGATCTTTTGGAGCTGGACCTGTACGGCACCATCCGTGCGGCGGTCTCGACGTTTGATACCTTCAGCCACATCGGCCCGCTGGACCGGTTCGAGCAGGCCATCCGCAAGGCGGCCTATTTTATGGAAGCAGGCGGCGTGTTCGTGTTCGACCTCAACACGCCTTACAAGCACGAGCACATCCTGGCCGGGCAGACTTTTGATATTGAGGCCGAGGATGCATCGTGCCGCTGGACCAACCGCAGCGGCGAAACAGACGGCGCGGTGCAGATCGACATCGACATCGCCTACCGCGACACCGGCGAGCATTTCCATGAGTCGTTCTGCGAGTACAGCTACCCGCGCGAGACAGTGGAGACTCTTTTGCAGCGCTACGGCTTTGCCGTGGCGCGTGTGGCCGACGGCGAGGATTTCGGTCCCGTGCGGCCCGACAGCCCGCGCTGGATCTTTACCGCGGTCAAGCAGTATACCCAGGAGGAAAAAGGATAAATGGAACAAAACCATAACATGCTGCGCGGCATCTCGCAGGACGGCGGCGTCGTGTTTTACGGCGTCGACTCCACCGAGATCGTGCGCGAGATGGAGCGCCTGCACAAGACCAGCGCCGTCACCACCGCAGCGCTGGGCCGCTTGCTGACGGCGGCGTCGATGATGGGCATCATGCTCAAAAGCACGCAGGATTCCATCACAGTGCAGATCCGCGGCGGCGGCCCGGCCGGGCGGCTGCTGGCGGTGTCCGACGGCACCGGCAACGTCAAGGGCTATGTCGAGAACCCGGTGGTGGAACTGCCCCCGCGTGCCGACGGCCACCTGGACGTCGGCGCCGCTGTCGGCCGCGACGGCACGCTGGACGTCATCCGCGACCTGGGCCTGCGCGAACCCTACATCGGCCAGGTGCCGCTTGTTTCCGGCGAGATCGCCGAGGACATCACGCGGTATTTTGCCATCAGCGAGCAGGTGCCCACCGTCTGCGCGCTGGGCGTGCTGGTCAACCCGGACTTGAGCGTGCAGTGCGCGGGCGGGTTTATCGTGCAGCTGCTGCCCGGCGCGACCGACCAGGAGATCGACAAGCTGGAACAAAACATCCAAGCGCTGCCCAGCGTCACCGCGATGCTGGCCGACGGCAAGACGGTGCAGGATATGCTGGACATGGCGCTCGAAGGCTTCCAGCCGGAAATTTTGGACAGCTACCATGTGACCTACCGCTGCGACTGCAGCCGCGAGCGCGTGGAGAAAACGCTGCGCAGCCTGGGCCGCAAAGAGGTCGAGCGCCTGCGCGACGAGGACCCTGTGGCCGAAGTGGACTGCCAGTTCTGCGGCAAAATCTACCGCGTGGACCTCGATGAACTGCTGCAAAATTGGCCCTGTGACGCGCAAAATGAAGCGGGGGAGAGCGAATAAAAAAATCGGCAAAAAAATGGCCGAAAATGCTTGACAAATGTATTGGGGTTGTATATAATAATACCCGTCGCCCGGAGAGAGCGGCTGAGAAAAACTCTCCACATATGCGGCCGTAGCTCATCTGGTAGAGCGCCACCTTGCCAAGGTGGAGGTAGCGAGTTCGAGCCTCGTCGGCCGCTCCATCTTGTGGAAGTTTAGCTCAGCTGGGAGAGCATCTGCCTTACAAGCAGAGGGTCAGCGGTTCGAGCCCGTTAACTTCCACCAAACATGGCCCGGTAGTTCAGTTGGTTAGAACGCTAGCCTGTCACGCTAGAGGTCGTCAGTTCGAGCCTGATTCGGGTCGCCATTTGCCTCTGTAGCTCAGTCGGTAGAGCAGGGGACTGAAAATCCCCGTGTCATTGGTTCGATTCCGATCGGAGGCACCACACCCACGTACCCTGGGGTCTAGCAGGGTACAATATGCGGCCGTAGCTCATCTGGTAGAGCGCCACCTTGCCAAGGTGGAGGTAGCGAGTTCGAGCCTCGTCGGCCGCTCCACAAACAACAAAATACCGGCCAACTGCCGGTATTTTGTTTATATGGTGACGTGGCCAAGTGGTAAGGCAAGGGTCTGCAAAACCCTCATTCACCAGTTCAAATCTGGTCGTCACCTCCAAAACAAACCGCTTTTGGGCAACCGCCCAAAGCGGTTTGTTTTTATTGTCCCATGTGCGCGGTCCGGCCGGCGCCTTTGTTTCGGCTCGCACGGCGCAAGCGTGCCGCAAAACCGGTTGTGCGTTTTGCCAAAATGTGCTATGATAAACTTTACAGAACGTGAAAGGGAAGGGGGATACGCCGCCATGTACCGCATTGCCATCGTAGAGGACGAAGCTCCCTGCCGCGAGGAACTGCGCGGGTATATCGAGCGTTACGGCCAGGAACACGGGCAGGAGTTCAGCGTTTACCCGTTTGCGGACGGCAGCGAGATCCTGCAAAATTATGAGCCGCGCTACGACGTCATCCTGCTGGACATCGAGATACCGCGCGTCGGCGGCATGGAGGCCGCCCAGGCCATCCGCGAGGTAGACGAAAACGTCGTGCTCGTCTTTATCACCAATATGGCGCAGTATGCCATCAAGGGCTACAGCGTCGGCGCGCTGGATTTCGTCATGAAACCGGTGTCATACTATACCTTCCAGATGAAATTTACCCGCGCGCTGGAACGCGCTGCCAAACGCCGCAATGAGGAGATCCTGCTCACCCTGCCGGACCGCATCCAGCGCATCGGCGTGCAGCAGATCCATTATGTCGAGGTGCAGGATCACATGCTGCACTACCACACCGAACAGGGCGAGTACGTGCTGCGCGGCACGCTGCAAAACGCCGAAAAGCAGCTGGCCCCTTACCACTTTGCGCGCTGCAACCACTGGTACATCGTCAACCTGGCGCATGTGCAGCAGGTCAAGCGCGATACCGTGATGGTGGCCGGCCATGAGCTGGAGATCAGCCGCCGCGCCCGCACCGGCTTTTTGAACGCCCTGACCGATTACATAGGGGGCGCCAGCTGATGGGCGGCGCCATGCTGCTGCGCTGCCTGACGCTGACGCTGCTGCCCTTTGCCGCTGTGCTGGCTTTTGCCTGGCCGGTGCGCCGCCGCAGCCACTATGCGCTGCGTGTGGGGCTGTGCCTGGGTGTGGCCGTGGTGCTGGCGGTGGCGGCCTGGGCGGGCGGTGCGCTGCTGCTGCCATCCTCGCCGCTGCAGCTGGTGCTGGTGGCGGCGCTGGCGGTGCTGCAAGCCTGCTTTTTGTGCGACCAGCCGCTGCACGCCTCGCTGTATACGGCCATCTGGGGGCTGATGACGCAGCAGTTCTGCTGGCAGCTGTTCAACGCCCTGTATGCGCTGCCCGCCGTGGCGCTGCCCTGGCTGGCATTGGCGCCGTTTACGCTGCTGTGCGGCGTGCCGGTCTATGCGCTGGTGGCCCGCCGTCTGCCGGTGGGCGGGCGGTACCGCGTGGGCCCGCGGCAGACGACATCGGCTGTGCTGATTTTCCTGCTGTTCTCGTTTGTGGCTGTCGGCATCCTGCGCGGGTACGACAGCGTCCTGCCGCTTCCGCAAAGTGCGCTGGCGCTGATGTGCGAGTTTTACTGCCTGACGATCCTCTACCTGCAAAACGCGCTGTTCAAGAACAGCGCCATCCAAAAAGAGCTGACGACGCTGGACCTGCTGTGGCACCAGCAGAAAGAACAGTACGACCTTGCCAAAGAGAACATCGCCCTGATCAACCGCAAATGCCACGACCTCAAGCACCAGGTGCGCGCGCTGCGCGATATGGCCGACAACGACCAGCGGCGGAAGTACCTCGATGAGATCGACGATTCCATCCGCATTTATGAGTCCATCGTCAAGACGGGCAGCGAGGTGCTGGATACCATTTTGACAGAGAAGAGCCTGCTCTGCAAAGAAAAAGACATCCAGATCCACTGTGTCGCCGACGGCAGCCGCATGGGCTTTTTGGACCCGGTGGACGCGTATACGATCTTTGGCAACGCCATCGACAACGCCATTGAGGAAGTGCAGAAGTTTGCCGACCACGACAAACGGCAGATCGATGTGCTGATCCATGTGCGGCAGCAGTTTCTGGTCATCAGCATCACCAACCCGCTCACGGCTGCGCCGTCTTTCCGCGACGGCCTGCCCCAGACCACCAAGGGCAACAACGGCTACCACGGGTTTGGCTTAAAAAGCGTGCAGCACACCGTGGGCAAGTACGGTGGCAACCTGACCATCGGCACCGAGGACGGCTGTTTTACCCTGAAGATCCTGTTCCCGCTGCCGCAGACCGCCGCTGCGCCGGCCTGAACAGCGCCCAACACAGCAAAATATGTGCGCGACTGCAAAGCGTCCTTGTCGAAAGGGCGCTTTTTTTCGTACCTGCATAGCAAAACGCACAAATTGCAGGGCCTAAAAACTGACAATGTGAACGAAGTTTCTCTCCACATAGGATAAAAAATTGACCACTTCCGACAAAGCGATTGTAAATAAATTGTGTACAAGTTATGATAAGGGTACAAAGATAAGGAAATAGGGCGTTCCCGCCCGGAAATGAGGTTGTTGGTCCGATGAGAAGATCGATCCCTGTGGACCAGGCATGGCAGTTTACCATGCCGGGCCAGCCCGCCTGCACCGTCACCCTGCCGCATACCTGGAACGCCCAGGACGGCCAGGACGGCGGCAACGACTACAAGCGCCTTACCTGCACCTACCAGACCAAACTTGCCGCGCCGGAATATGACGCCGGCACGCAGCGCGTCTACCTGCAGTTCGACGGCGTCAACGCTTCGGCCAAAGTGCAGCTCAACGGGCAGGTCGTCTGCCAGCATGACGGCGGGTACTCGACGTTCCGCGCCGACATCACCGACGTGCTGGCGGCCGAAAACGACCTGCTGGTGGAAGTGGACAACAGCAAAAACGACCGCGTCTACCCGCAAAAAGCAGACTTTACGTTCTACGGCGGTATCTACCGCGCCGTCACGCTGCTGGTCGTCGACAAACACCACTTTGATTTGGACTACTACGGCGGCCCCGGCATCAAGGTGACGGCCAAACCTTCGGCCGATTACAAGAGCGGCACCGTCCAGGTCGAGACCTGGCACAACGCCGCCAACGGCAGCGTGGCCGTGCAGCTGCTGGACGCCGACGGCAACCCGGTGGCCGAGGGCAGCGGCGCCGATGTGACGCTGACCATCCCGGCTGTGCACCTGTGGGACGGCCGCAAGGACCCCTACCTCTACACGGCGGTCGCCACCCTGACGGTGGACGGCCAGGCGGTGGACGAAGTGCGCACCCGCTTTGGCGTGCGCGATTTCAAAGTCGACGCCAAGAGCGGTTTCTGGCTCAACGGTCGGCGCTACCCGCTGCACGGCGTCTCCCGCCATCAGGACCGCAAGGGCCTGGGCAACGCCATCACCAGGGCGATGCACGACGAGGACATGGCGCTCATCCAAGAAGTCGGCGCCAACACCGTCCGCCTGGCGCATTACCAGCACGACCAGTACTTCTATGACCTGTGCGACGAAGCCGGCATGGTCGTCTGGGCCGAGATCCCCTATATCAGCGAGCACATGCCGAACGGCCGCGACAACACCGTCAGCCAGATGACCGAGCTCATCACCCAGAACTACAACCACGCCTGCATCGTGTGCTGGGGCGTCTCCAACGAGATCACGATCTCGACCAAAGACAAGGCCGACATGCTGGACAACCACCGCATGCTCAACGACCTGTGCCACAAGCTGGACCCCACCCGCCTGACGACGCTGGCCTGCTACGCCATGTGCGGGCCGTTCAACCGCTCGGCCCACATCACCGACCTGGTCAGCTGGAACCTGTACCTGGGCTGGTATGTGCCGGGGTTCTTCCTCAACGATCTGTGGATGGATTTCTTCCACCTCGTCTACCCCAACCGCCCGCTGGGCTTCAGCGAGTACGGCGCCGAGGCGATGCCCAACCTGCACAGCCTGCACCCGCGCCGCGGCGACCATACCGAGGATTACCAGGCCATTTACCACGAGTACATGCTGCGCTGCTTTGACCGCCACCCCTGGCTGTGGGCGACGCATGTGTGGAATATGTTCGACTTTGCCGCCGACGCCCGCGACCAGGGCGGCGAGCCCGGCATGAACCACAAGGGCCTGGTGACGTTTGACCGCAAGACCAAAAAGGACGCTTTCTACCTCTACAAAGCATGGTGGAGCGACGAGCCGTTCGTCTACATCGCCGGCCGCCGCCGTGCCGACCGCGAGGAAGACACCACCGTCATCAAGGTCTACACCAACCAGAAAAAAGTCACGCTGTATGCCAACGGCAGCCCGGTGGGCGAAAAGACCGGGGACAAGGTCTTTACCTTTGAGATCCCGCTGTCCGGCGATGTGACCGTCCGCGCGGAAGCCGGCGGCCAGACCGACGAGACGACCTTCCACAAAGTGGACGCGCCCAACCCCGCCTACAAGCTGCAAAAGGGCAAAAGCCAGAGCGCCAACTGGGTTTAAGCTATTTTTGGCTCTAAATAAATTCAGAACAGAAAGGGGAGGATCGCTTTCACAGCAAAGGGATAAACGGTATATTTCAGTATAAAGGAGGAAACAATACACCATGAAACAATCGCGCAAAAAGGCAGTGTGGCGTGGCGTCAGCGGCATCGCGTGCTTCACCATGTGCCTGTCTTTGATCCTGGGCAGCGCCCTGGAGGCCAACGCGGCCACCATCGACACCTACCTGGGCACCAACAGCGAGGCTCTGGTATCGGAAAACAACGAGGAAAACCCGCTGTATGACAAGTTCACCCCGCCGGCTGAACTGCTCAATGAGGACGGCACCGGCAACTCTCAGGCGCTGATCGAGGCCGCCATCGACCTCAACCGCCGCGAAGTCGCCGAGGGCAGCGTTCTGCTGAAGAACAACGGCGTTCTGCCGCTGTCCAGCGGTTCCAACGTCACGCTGCTGGGCATCCGCTCGCACTCCAACCTGCTGGGCTCCAGCTTCGGCGTGAAGGCGCAGGGCGCCTACATCAGCCTGGAGCAGGCCTTGAGCCAGAACCGCACCGATTTCGCCAACACCATCGCCTGGTCGGTGGGCAGCCGCGGCGCGGCGCCTTCCGCCACCATCAGTGAGTGGACCGGCGACGAGTTCGATTTCGAGGGCGCTGGCTTCAACATCAACCCCACCATGGTGGACATCTACGAGACGCTGGGCGAGACCTACGTCCATTACGAGAACGAACCCGCCGCTGAGGTCTACGACCCGGGCGAGCCCTCTGTGGATGAGATCGCCGCCGTCGACGGCAGCTACAAAGACAGCTTTGCCGAGTACGGCGACGCCGCCATCGTCGTCATCGCACGCCCCAGCTGCGAGCAGGTCGACTACCTGCCCGGTGGCGTGGCCGAGGGCCTTGGCTTTGAACATGGCGAGCCGCTGTCCCTGACCCAGAACGAACTGGATGCCATCGAACTGGCCAAAGAGGCCAGCGACAAGGTCATCGTGCTGATCTCCAGCTCCGCTTCGGTCGAGATCGGCACGCTGAAGAACGACCCCGACGTTGACGCCATCCTGTGGATCGGCGCCCCCGGCTGCTATGGCATGCTGGGCGTGGCCGACATCCTGTGCGGCCGCGTCAGCCCCTCCGGCGGTCTGTTCGACATCTTCACCACGTACAACATGTCCGCGCCTGCCATGCAGAACATGGGCAAGATGTACTACACCAACACCGAGGGCACCATCACCCGTACCGGCGGCGTCCTGGGCTTCAACCCCGGCGCGTACGTCATCGAGGCGGAGGACATCTACGTTGGCTACCGCTACTACGAGACCCGCTACTATGACGCCGTGGCCGGCAACGGCAACGCCACCAGCCCGGTCGGCGCGTACGGCTCTGACACCGAGTGGAACTACGACAACGAGGTCGCCTACGGCTTCGGCTATGGCTTGAGCTACACCGAGTTCACCTACGAGTTCGAGGGCGAGCCTACCTTTGAGATCTCTACCGACCCCGAGACCGGCGCCCCCAACGCGTACGCCACCTTCAACGTCAAGGTGACCAACGTCGGCAGTGTGGCCGGCAAGACCCCGGTCCAGATCTACGGCCAGGCTCCCTACACCCCCGGCGGCATTGAGAAATCCGCCATCCAGCTGATGAACTTTGAAAAGACCGAGATCCTTGAGCCCGGCGCTTCCGAAGTCGTGCCCGTCAAGGTCGACCTGCAGTACATCGCCAGCTATGACGAGAGCTATGACAACGGCGACGGCACGACCGGCACCTACATCATGGATCCCGGCACCTACTACTTCTCTGTCGGCAACGGCGCGCACGACGCGCTGAACCACATCATGGCCGCCCAGGAAATGGACGCCGAACTGATGTCCGGCACCGGCAACGCCGAGCAGGCCTGCACCGTCGAGATCGACGAGAACTTCATCTCCAAGACGATGTTCTCGGTCTCCAAGACCGGTTACAAGATCTCCAACCAGCTGCCCTATGCCGACTGGAACTACTACCAGCCCGGCGAGGTCACCTACCTGTCCCGTACCGACTGGGCCGGCACCTTCCCCAAGACCTATGATGCCATGACCCTGACCAACGAGGACCTCATCAACAACCTCAACGGCTACACCTACACCCTGCAGACCGGCGACGACACCAGCGAAGTGGTCTGGGGCGCGGACAACGGCATCTCCTTCTACGAGATGTACGGCGTGCCCTACGACGACCCGAAGTGGGATCAGCTGCTCGATCAGCTGACGCTGGAAGAGGCTATGTACATCTTCACCTTCGGCGGTCCCTCCATCCCCGGCGCTGACTCCATCGGCACCGTCGAGACCTACATGACCGAGAACGCCGGCAACGGCATCGCCGTCAACCTCAACGCCTCCAAGGACCCCAACGCCCCGTGGGCGATCCCTGCCAGCGACCCCAACGGCAACTGGCATCCCGAGGTCTTTGCCAACGCTCCCATGGGCGCTTCGACCTTTAACCCCGAATTGATGTATGAGCTGGGCCAGTTCACCGGCATCGAGTCGCTGTTCACCGGCATCAACATCCTGTGGGGCCCCGGCCTGAACACCCACCGCCATGCGTACAACGGCCGTAACGGCGAGTATTACTCCGAGGATCCTGTCCTGTCCGGCGTGGCGGCAATGGAATTTGCCATCGGCGCGCTGGATTACGGCCTGGTTGCCGCTCCCAAGCACTTCGCGTTCAACGACCAGGAGTCCGAGCGCGGCGGTGTTTCTCCCTACATGACCGAGCAGCGCGCCCGTGAGGTCGAGCTGCGCGCGTACCAGATCGCCTTTGAGGCTACCAAGTACGACACCGAAGAGTACGACGCCGGTATGCGCGGCCTGATGACCTCCTTCTCCAAGATCGGTTCCATCGAGTGCACGACCAGTGAGGGCTTGATGACGGAGATCCTGGCCAACGAATGGGGCTTCATCGGCTATGCGGTCACCGACATTTACGACGACGTTGACCTGTGGAGCGCCGTGCTGAACTCCGGCACTACCTGCTTCGACACCCGTGGCCAGGCCGGCTTCTACGGCACGACCACGCTGGAAAGCTCTAACCTGTTCCAGAACCTGATCGAAGGCCGCGGCCTGGACGCCAACTTCATCGACGGCGACCTGAACCTGCAGCTGAAGCTGAAGGATGCGGTGCACAAGAACATCTATGCCTGGAGCGAGAGCCATCTGATGAACCGCTACAATGCTACGACCCACATCGAGAGCCAGATGACCTGGTGGCGTGCCGCCTACTACGGGCTGGCCGGCGTTTCCGGCGCTGTGCTGCTGCTGGGCGTGGTGATGTATGTTATGGCCTCCACCCGTAAAAAGGAGGAAGTGTGACATGAAAAAGGGGATTGCCTTTTACCTTAGCGCCGTAGCGGCCGTTTTGGGCGCCATCGGCGTGGCGCTGGCTGCGTACAGCAGCATGATCAGCACCGATAATGCACTTGCCAATATGCCCCTGGTGATCGGCGCCGGCGTCGTCGGCGTGGTGCTGGTGATCGCGGCTATGCTGGCCCCCGCCAGCATGGGCGACCACAACCCCGTTACCGCCATCGGCGTGCTGGCTGCCATCGCCCTGTTCAGCTACGTGTACGGGCAGTGCCTGCTGCAGCGCATCATGCTCATCGCCGGTCTGTTCTCTTACAACGCCGGCAACACCACTGGCTGGAGCATCTTCTATGTCGTCGTCGGCTGCACGGTCTGCCTGGTGGTCGCGTGCGTGCTGCTGATCGTCAGCAGCTTCTGCAACAGCACCAAGGCCGCCGCGGAAAAACCGGCTGCCTGACAGCGACCCTCTCCATTCCTGGCGGGTAAGCTGGCCGCGCCCTCGTGGCAGGGCAGGCCGCACCCGCGCCCCAAACGGAACAAGGGACCCCGCCCCCGCCGGGGCGGGGTCCTCTGATATGGGGCACACCGGGGCAAAAGCATAGGCGCATCCGCTTGTGGCGGTATCGCCTGATGTTCGTTCCGATGTGCCAAAGCTGGCGAAAACCAGCCAATTCTCAAGGAAAAAGGAGAATGCTTATGAGCGAAACCAACGCCGCAGCTTCCGGGCATGGCGGCAGTGTCAACCGTGCCAAGCTGTACCAGCTGGTCTTGTTCCCGCTGAACAACGGCGCGACCAACGTCTACTATGTCCTGATCCTGTCCTATGTGGCCACGTTCGGCAACCGCGTGCTTTTGCTGGGCACCGTGTTTGCCTCCATCATGGTCACGGCCATGCGCGTTTTTGACGCCATCACCGACCCCATCATCGGCGCTTTGATGGACCGCACCGACGGTAAATTCGGCAAGTTCCGGCCGTTCATGGTCATTGGCAACGCCATCATGGCGGTCAGCGTGCTGCTGCTTTACATCGCCACGCCATTCATCCCCGAAAGCATGATGGCTCTGCGTTATGTGATGTTCGTGCTGCTGTACGCGGTCTGGGTCATCGGTTATACCTTCCAGACCTCCGTCACCCGCGCCGGCCAGACCGTTTTGACCAACGACCCCAACCAGCGCCCGCTGTTCACCATCTTTAACACGGTGGGCAGCCTGGTGGGCATGGGTGTCATGCAGTTCTCGGCCCCCATCATCGCCTCCGGCTTTGACGCCGGCTACGGCGCTGCCGAGTTCTACGCCGTCTTTGCCCCCGTCGGCATCGTTATCTCCATCGCCCTGACCATCCTGGCCATCATCGGCATCTGGGAGAAAGACCAGACCAAGTACTTCGGCCTGGGCGGCGACAGCGGCGGCGAGAAGGTCAAGATCAGCGAGTATGTCGCCATCATCAAGGCCAACAACCCCATGCAGCGCCTGATGGTCGCCGGTGCCGGCTGCAAGCTGGCGCTGTCCATCGCCACCAACACCACCGTTCTCTGCATGCTGTACGGCTGCATGATGGGCAACTATGATACGCTGTATCTGCCCATGATGGTGCTGGGCTATGTGTTCAGCGTCCCGTTCTTCCTGCTGACGGTGCGCACCAGCCAGAAGCTGGGCCAGAAGGCCAGCCTGCTGCGCTACGTCGCCATCGCGTTCATCATGTACATCGGCGTTCTGGTGTTGCTGTTCCTGTGGAACCCCAACGACCCGAACTTCATGTTCTCGATCTACTCGACGGAAGGCGGCTTCCACCTGACCATCAACCCCTACACCATCGCCTTTATCCTGTTCTTCGGCATCGGCTACGGCGCCTACTACGCCACCGCCGATATGCCCATCCCCATGGTGGCCGACTGCTCCGACTACGAGACCTATCGTTCGGGCAACTACATCCCCGGTATCATGGGTACGCTGTTCAGCCTGGTCGATAAGCTGGTCTCCAGCCTGTCCGCCACCGTCGTCGGCATCGCCGTCGCCGCCATCGGCATCGACGGCCTGCCCACCCAGTACGACCCGTTCGTGCCCGGCATGAACGGCGTGGTCATCGTGCTGTTCTGCGTTATCCCCATGGTCGCCTGGGCGGCCACGCTGCTGGCGATGAAGAACTACCCGCTGACCGGCGCCCGCATGAAGGAGATCCAGGCCATCAACGCCTGCCGCCGCGACGCCATCGCCGAGGGTATGTCCAAAGAAGAAGCCATGGCCAAGTGGACCAAGGTCGAGGACCTGCCTGCCGAGTACCAGCCCGCTGCCAAGGGTAAGTGAGCGTAAGCGGAACTTTCCGCCGCAAGGCCCGCGTATTCGCATGACGCCTGTGCGTTCGCTTGCCTGAAATGCCGGGCATCCCGGGAAATTTGCATCCACAACCCAACAGCCCCTGCGGCCTGCGCCGCGGGGGCTGTTTGCTGCCGCAGGGGAGCGGCAACGCGAAAAAAGACATGTTTTTGGCCGCAAAACGGCCGTATTTCTAAAAATCGTATCTTGCGCAAACCGCCACGATTCGCTATACTTAGCTGTGTATTGGGAGTACGTTTTTGGAAAGTGAGGAAATGGAAATGACCCAAACCACCCAAACCAACGCCGAACTGCTGCGGTTCGAAGGCAAACCCTCCTGGGGGATCGCGTTCCCGCAGGCGCTGCAGCATGTGCTGGCCATGCTCATCGGCAACATCACGCCGCCCATGCTCATCGCCGGCACCTGCGGCCTTTCGGCCGAAGACCAGATCATGCTGACGCAGGCCGCCATGATCATCGGCGGCATCACCACGCTGCTGCAGCTGTTCCCGGTGTTCGGCTTCGGCATGAAAATGCCCAACGTCATGGGCGTCGCGTTCGCCTATATGCCGATCTTGACCATCATCGGCACGCAGTATGGCATTGCGGCCATCTTTGGTTCCCAGCTCGTCGCCGGTTTCGTCTCGATCTTCATCGGCATGTTCATCGGCAAGCTGCGGCCGTTCTTCCCGCCCATCGTCAGCGGCACCGTCGTCATCAGCATCGGCCTTTCGCTGTACAGCACCGCCATCAACTATATCGGCGGCGGCAGCGCGGCGCAGGCGGACGGCACCTTCGGCTCGCCCAAGTTCTGGGTGCTGGCCATCCTGACGCTGCTCGTCACGCTGGCCTGCAACTTCTTCGGCAAAGGGTTGCTCAAAGCCTCCGGTATGCTCATCGGCATCATCGTCGGCTACGTGCTGGCGCTGGCCATGGGCGGCGTTGTGGACTTCTCCAGCCTGGGCACGGCGGCGTGGTTCTCGGTGCCGATCCCGTTCCACTTCGGCATGGAATTCCACGCCGACGCCATCCTGATGATGATCTTGATGTACATGGTGCAGGCCGTGCAGACCATCGGCGACGTTTCTTCCACCGCCATGGGCGGTTTTGGCCGTGAAGCCACAGACCAGGAGCTGGGCGGCGCCATCAAAGGGCAGGGCATCTGCGGCATGATCGGCGCCTGCATCGGCGGCCTGCCCACCGACCCCTACAGCCAGAACGTCGGCCTGATCTGCACCACCAAGGTCGTCTCCCGCCGTGTGTTCACGATGGTGGGCGTTATCATGCTGCTGGCGGGCATCTTCCCCAAATTCAGCGGCCTGATGGCGACCATCCCGCATCCGGTCTTGGGCGGCGCGACCGTCACGGTGTTTGCGGCCATCACGATGTCCGGCATCCAGCTGCTCAAAGAGCAGCCGCTCAACTACCGCAACCGCATGATCGTCGGCATCTCGCTGGCGCTGGGCCTGGGCATCGACGCCGCGCCCGAGATCCTGCAGTTTGCCCCGCAGCTGTTCCAGAACATCTTTGGCAGCTCGCTGGTGGTGTCTTTCCTGGTGGCGTTCCTGCTCAACATCGTCATCCCCAAGGACGACACGCCGGAGGACTGACCCCCAAAACACAACGACCCCATAAAACCACAAAAGGGCTTGCCAGTACATCGCTGGCAAGCCTTTTTGCTTTACATGTTTATTTTACGGAGTGATCTGGTCCAGCTCTGCCATCCACAGCGCGTTGCAGGCGTCGCTGGGCATGCGCCAGTCGCCGCGCGGGGAGAGCGTGACCGAACCGACTTTGGGGCCGTCCGGCAGGCAGCTGCGCTTGAACTGCTGCGCAAAAAAGCGGCGGTAGAAGTTCCGCAGCCAGTGCAGCAGCACGTCGGGGGCGTATTTCCCGGCAAAAGCGGCCTGCGCCAGGCGGTAGATCTTGGCGGGGCCAAAGCCGAAGCGCAGCACATAGTAGAGGTAAAAGTCGTGCAGCTCATACGGGCCGACGAGCTGTTCGGTCTGTTGGGCGATGCTGCCGTCTGCGGCGGTGGGCAGCAGTTCGGGGCTGACCGGCGTGTCCAAAATATCCAGCAGCACGCGGCGCAGGGGTTCGTCGCTGCAGGTGTCGGCCACATAGCGCACGATGTGGCGCACCAGCGTCTTGGGCACCCCGGCGTTGACGCCGTACATGCTCATATGGTCGCCGTTGTAGGTAGCCCAGCCCAGCGCCAGCTCGCTCAAATCGCCGGTGCCAATGACGAACCCGCCGTGTTTGTTGGCGTAGTCCATCAACTCCAGCGTGCGCACACGGGCCTGGCAGTTCTCAAACGTCACATCGTAGGTGGCGGGGTCCTGGCCGATGTCGGCAAAATGCCGGGTGACGGTATCGGTGATGTTGATCTCCAAAAACGTGACGCCCAGCGCTTCGCACAAGATCTCGGCGTTGGAGCGCGTGCGCCGCGTCGTGCCAAAGCAGGGCATCGTGATGGCGACGATGTCTTTGGCGTTGCGCCCCAGCACCCGGCAGGCGCGCACAGCCGCCAGCAGGGCCAGGCAGCTGTCCAGCCCGCCCGAGATGCCCACCACCGCGCAGGCGGCGCGGGTGTGTTCCATGCGCTTGGCAAGCCCCTCGGCCTGGATGCGCAAGATCAGCTCGCAGCGCTCGGCGCGGGCGGCGTTGTTTTGCGGCACAAACGGTGTGGGGGAGACCGCGCGCGTCAGCGGCACTTCCACCGTTGGCAGCGTAAACGGCACCACCGTGTAGCCGCCCGGCTGCGGTGCGAACGTCGTGTTGCGCAGGCGCTCCTGCACCATGCGGTCCATGTCCAGTTCCGTCGCGGCCCAGCCGCTGCCAAAGGGCGCGGCTTCGGCCAGCAGGGCGCCGTTCTCGGCGATCAGGTCGTGCCCGGCAAAGGTCATATCGGTCGTGCTTTCGCCGTGGCCGGCGTCGGCGTACACATAGCCGCACAGCAGCCGGCCGCTCTGCCCGGCAGCCAGCGCGCGGCGGTAGTCCGCCTTGCCGACGGTCTCGTCGCTGGCCGAAAGGTTGCACACGACGGTGGCCCCGGCCAGCGCATGGGCGCAGCTGGGCGGCACGGGGGCCCACAGATCCTCGCAGACCTCCACGCCCAGCACAAACTCCGGCATCGTCTGGCAGGCAAACAGCAATTTTGTGCCGATCTGCGTCTGCTGCCCGGCCAGTGTGATGGGCTCCGGCGTTTGCATGCCCGGCACAAAATGGCGTTTTTCGTAAAATTCGCCGTAGTTGGGCAGGTGTGTTTTGGGTACCAGCCCCAGCAGCTTGCCGCCGCAGACGACGGCCGCACAGTTGTACAGCTTGCCGTTGTGGCGCACCGGCAGGCCCGCCAGCACCACCAGCGGGCAGTCGGCGCTGGCCTGCACGATGCGGCGCAGCGCGTCCTCGGCCCCGCGGCAGAGCGTTTCCTGCAAAAACAGGTCGCTGCAGGTATAGCCGGTCAGGCACAGCTCCGGCAGGCAGAGCAGCTGTACGCCGCACTCCGCCGCTTTGCGCATGGCCGCGATGATCTGGGCGGCGTTATAGTCGCAGTCTGCCACCCGCAGGGCCGGGCTGGCAGCTGCACAGCGAAGAAAACCGTATCGCATGGGGAACCATCCTTTGTAATGTGCGATGTTGCGCGGGCTGCACGCCCGCAAACGTTACCTGTATCATACCACAGCCGCCGCCCTGCCTGCAAGGCGGCAAAGATTTCTGCCTTACAAAATGTAATATATACTTGACAAATTGTAAGGCGTATGCTATGCTGTTGGCACAGCGAAAGGCTGACGACAATACGCTGGGGAGGAACACGGCGATGGAAAAGAGGCGGGCGCTATGGCAAAAAACTTGAAAATGAAGGCTGCCCGGGCCGAAAAAGACATGACCCAGGGCGCGCTGGCGCAGGCGGTGGGGGTATCCCGCCAGACCATCAACGCCATTGAAAAAGGGGAGTATAACCCCACGATCCAGCTCTGCCGCAGCATCTGCAAGGTGCTGGGCAAAACGCTGGACGAGCTGTTCTGGGAGGGGTAAGTGATGAAATTGAACTTTTTCAGCAAAAAGAACCTGCTGGATGAAATGCAGGAGCAGACGATGTGCAAGATCGAAAGCCGCGGCTGCTATGTGTTTTTCTTTGGCCTCACGGCGGCGCTGGTGACCCAGACCGCCATGGGGGTAGGGCAGGAACAGATCTTGGGGGAGGGCATCGTCCTGGTACTCGGGGCGCTGTATCTGCTGGTGGAGTATATGCGCCACGGCCTGTGGGATCGACACCTGACGGCCACGGCGGGCACCAACCTCCTGTGCGCTTTGGCCGCGGCGGTGGTCGTGGGCTTTTTTACCTTTGCGCGCAGCGGGTACTGGCCGGGGGCGCTGTGTGCGGCCGTTTTCAGCGGCCTGCTCTGCTTCGCGGCCTTGCAGTGGTCCATGATGCTGACGATGAAACGCCGCAAAACACTGGATGAACCCGAGGAGGAAAACGAAGATGCATAACACAAAAACCACCCGCCGGGAGCTGACGACGTTCCTGGTCGTCGCGTTTGCGGTGCCGTACCTGATGGGCGTTCCGCTGGCGTTTGCTCAGCGCGCCGGGCAGGACACGAGTCTGTTTGCCAACGCGCAGATGCTATACCCCGCGGCCGGCGTGATGCTGGCGTACCTGCTGGCGCGCCGCCCCGGCCTGCCGATGCGCTTTTACGCGCTGCACATCGTATCGACGGTCGTTTGCATGGTGTGCAGCATCCTCTCGGTCATGATGCCGTCGCAAAGCTGGCTGCTGGCCGTCAATATCGTGGTCATGGCGGCGTCGGTGCTGGGCTGGGTATTGCTGCTGACCGAAAAGAAAGAAAAGCGCGCCGCCTGTGGCCTGCGCTGGCGCGGCAAGCTGCTGGCGGCGCTGGGGGTCTGTGCGCTGTTCCTGGCGCTTAAAACCGGGATGATGTTCCTTTCCGCTGCTATGAGCGGGGCCGAATACTGGGCCGAGTATCTGGCCTACTGGCAGACGTTTGTGCCGTGGGTCAACCTGCTGGTTTTGCCGCTGAATTTCTTCCTCGCCTTTTTGCCCTTTCTTGGCGAGGAATACGGCTGGCGCTACTACCTGACGCCGGTATTGCAGCAACGCTTTGGCAAACGCCGCGGCGTGCTGCTGCTGGGCGTGCTGTGGGGGCTGTGGCACCTGCCGCTGAACCTCTTCTTCTACAGCCCCGAAACCTCGCTGCAAAGCCTTGCGGCGCAGCTGGTCGTCTGCATCACGATGGCGGTGTTTTTCACCTTTGGGTATGAAATGTGCGAGCAAAACCTCTGGGTGCCGGTGCTGCTGCACTACCTCAACAACAACGGCATCCTGGTCTGGGCCGGCACGGCGGATATCAGCAACCAGGTCTACACCTGGGCGGACGTCGGCGCCAGCGCCGTGCTGTACGGTGTGTGCTTCCTGCCGTTTTTGGCGGCCAAGGTGTTCCGCAAGGATGCCGCTGGGGAACCGGAGACGCCGCCTGCTGATGATCTCTGACCGCATATAAATTACAACGCCCCCGCAGACCGGGCATTTCCGGCCTGCGGGGGCGTTTTTGCGTGGGGCAAGGTGTTTTGCTGGCTTACACGGCAAACGCAGCGTGCAGCGCTTCCAGGGCGGCGTCCTCGTCCTGCTGGCGCACCAGCAGCGAGATGTCCAGGTCGCTTGTCGTGATCAACACGATCTCGACCCCGGCCTGCGCCAGCGCGCCCAGCGCCCGCGCGGCCACGCCGCAGCTGGTGACCATCTCCTCGCCAAACAGGTTGATCTTGCTGTAACCGCCCGATACCAGCGGCGGGTTGCCCTTGGCGGCGGCCGGCAGCGCTTTCATCACCGCGGCAAAATTCTCATAGCTCGTCGTAAAGCTGAAATCCACCGCCGTGCCGCGCGGGGCGCTCTGGCAGATCATATCCACGACGATGCCGGCTTTGGCAAAAACGTCCAGATGTTCCGCCAAACTCTGCGCGCTGTACTGCGCGCCGGGGAAGGTGGTAAGCAGAATGTTCTGCTCGCTGCGGATCTTGCTGACACCATACATTAGGCAACACACCCTTTCTTTTTGGTAATTTTGGCGGTCATTCCAGCGTAAGAAATTCCTCGCCGATCGAGCTGCGCAGTACTTCTTCGATCTGTGCGCGCGTCAGCGTAAAGTTGCCGTGCGCGGCGCCCAGTTCGTCGGTATAGTCGCGGTAGGGGTAGACGCGGATGTTTTTGTACCCCGCTTCGTACTGGGTCACGACGCCGTGCAGTTTGGGGTCTTGCATCTCGACGGTGACGGTGCCGTCGGGCGCGGTCGTTTTTTGGAAGGTGATGTCCAGCACCGCGCCGATCATATTGTCCGGCTGCGACTGGGCGTTGATAAAATTGCCCAGGCTGTAGGCGACGAACGCCGTATTGCCGTTTGCGCCGGTCAGCCACCGGGCGGTCTGCGTCACATGCGGGTGGGTGCCGATGATGAGGTCGACGCCCTGGTCGGCCAGCCACTGGGCGGTCTGGGTCTGGAACTCCGTCGTCTCGTGGCTGCCCTCGACACCCCAATGGCAGCTGACGACGAGCACGTCGCAGTTGGGGCGCATGGCGGCGATCTGCGCGGCGATCGTCTCGCGGTCGTCGAGGTAGATGACGCCATAGTCAGAACCTTCCGGCGTCGGCAGGCCGTTGGTATATTCGGTGTAGGAAAGATAGCCGAACGTGATGCCGTTGACGGTCTGGTAAACGTAATCGTCATAGCTTTCCAGGTTATAGAACCCGGCGACCGCCACATCGTCCGGCATGGCGGCCCAATGCGCGCGCGAGGCGGCGATGCCTTCGGCCCCTTTGTCGTAGCTATGGTTGTTGGAGACGCTGAACACGCGGAAGCCCAGGTCGTACAGTGTGTCGGTGATGTCGCCGGGGGTCGAGAACATCGGGTAGGCGCTGGGCGCGAACGCGTCGTTGACGAGGGTCTCCTGGTTGAGCCAGTTCACGTCAAACTGCTGGTAAAACTCCCGCATCGGGGCGTAGGCCTCGGTAAAATCGTAGGCGCCATCCTCGCCCCGGTTGCGTGCCTGCAGGTAGATGCCGTCGTGGATCAGATTGTCGCCGGTGGCCGAAAACCGCACCGTCTGCACCAGCGGCGTCGGTTCCGGCGTAGGGGAGGGCGTGGGGGCCGGGGTGGCCGCGGGCGTCGGCGTGGGGGCCCAGGGGCCCAGCTGCCGCTCGTTCATAAAAGCGCCGGTCAATACGCCGCCCACGCCCAGCGCGATCAACACGCAGGCGGCGATCTCATTTCCTCTTAAACGCATGGCAGTCTCCCGCGCAGCAAATCGCTCATCGTGTAATACCCCGGGGCCTGCCCGGCCAGGAACAGCGCCGCCTGGACCGCGCCATCGGCAAAGACGCCGCGGCTGCCGGCGCTGTGCTGCAGCGTCAGCACTTCCTCCGGCCCGCAAAAGAGCACTTCGTGCTCGCCGACGATGCCGCCGCCGCGCACCGCGCTGATGCCGAGCTCCTGCGCGCCGCGCTGCTGGCGCACCTGGGTGCGGTCGTAGACATATTCGTAGCGGCCGCCGGCTTCTTCGTTGATAGCGTCGGCGATCATCAGCGCTGTGCCGCTGGGCGCGTCAAGTTTGTTGCGGTGGTGTTTTTCGACGATCTCAATGTCAAATTCGCCGCCCAGCACCCGGGTGGCGCGCCGCGCCAGTTCGATCAGCACATTGACGCCCAGCGACATGTTGGCGCTGCGGAAGATCGCGGTGCGCGCACCGGCCGCTTTGAGTTCGGCTTCCTGCTCTGCGGTAAGCCCGGTCGAGCAGATGACGCAGGGCAGGCCGTTTTCTGCGCCGTAGCGGGCGGCGGCCACCGCCCCCGCGGGGGCGGAAAAGTCGATGATGACCCCGCGGCAGGGCAGCTGGGCAAAGTCGGTGTACACGGGGATCGCCCCGACCTGGCCCGCTTCCCGGTCGACGCCGGCCACGACGCGGCAGTCGCTGCGCGCGGCGATCTTTTCGGCAAGGGTGCGGCCCATGCGGCCGTAGATGCCCTGTAGAATGATATCCGTCATAGGTTTCGGGTCCCTTTCTTTTTTGTACCATACGGCAAAGCCGGCCTGTGCAAGCTGCGCGGGCCGGCTGCGTATTATTTCAGCAGTCCAAATTCCCGCAGGGCAGCTTCCAGCTGCTGCTGCACAGCAGGGGAAGGCTCCACCAGCGGCAGCCGGCAGGCGCCGGCCTGCCAGCCCAGGCGGTTCATGGCCCACTTGACGGGGATGGGGTTGACGTCGGCAAACAGCGCCTTGCACAGCGGCATGGCCTGCAGCTGCATGGCCAGGCTGCCGGCGGTATCCCCGGCAAACCACTTGGCGCACAGGTCATGGGTGAACTGCGGCGCCACGTTGGACAAAACGCTGATAACGCCTTTGCCGCCCAAGGCCAGCAGCGGCACGATCTGGTCATCGTTGCCGGAGTAGATGTTCAGCTCCTCCCCGCACAGCGCGGCGATCTCGGCCACCTGGGCAATGTTGCCGCTGGCTTCCTTGACGGCGTTGATGTTGGGCAGTTTGGCCAGCTGTGCCAGCGTGGCCGGCTGCAGGTTGCAGCCGGTGCGGCTGGGGACGTTGTACAGGATGCACGGCAGGTCCACTGCCTGGGCAATGGCCGTATAGTGCGCGACAAGGCCTGCCTGGCTGGATTTGTTGTAATAGGGCGTGACGAGCAGCAGCGCGTCGGCGCCGTCCTGCTGGGCCTGCTGCGACAGCTGGATGGCATAGCGCGTATCGTTGGAGCCGGTGCCCGCAATGACCGGCACGCGGCCCGCTGCTTTCTGTACGGTATAGCGGATACACTCGGTGTGTTCGTCGTGGTCCAGTGTCGGGGATTCCCCGGTGGTGCCGCAGATGACGATGGCGTCGGTGTGGCGGGCGATCTGGTCCTCGATGATGCGGCCCAGTTCCTCATAGTTCACACGGCCGTCGGCGTGCATCGGGGTGATGATGGCCACGGCGGCGCCGGTAAAGACAGGCTTCTTCATGGCAGCGTCTCCTTACAAATTGCGTGTTGGCGGGTTCAGTCAAAATACCCTTTGGCAGCCAGCAGTTCGGCCAGCAGCACGCCGCCGCCCGCCGCGCCGCGCAGCGTGTTGTGCGAAAGGCAGACAAACTTGTAGTCGTACTGGGTGTCCGGGCGCAGGCGGCCGATGCTGACCGCCATGCCGTTTTCGATCATGCGGTCCAGTTTCGGCTGCGGGCGGTCGTTTTCCTCAAAATAATGCAGGAACTGTTTGGGCGCGCTGGGCAGGTCCAGCTCCTGCGCCGGGCCGCGGAACGCCGCCCAGGCGCTGCGGATCTCTTCCTGCGTGGGTTTGTTGGCAAACCGCACAAAGACTGCGCCCATGTGGCCGTCCGCCACCGGCACGCGCAGGCACTGCGCCGTGATGCGCGGTGCGTCGGCGTTGACGATGCGGTCGCCCTCGATACGGCCCCACAGTTTCAGCGGCTCCTGCTCGCTCTTTTCTTCCTCACCGCCGATATAGGGGATCACGTTGTCCAAAATTTCGGGGAAGGTCTCAAACGTCTTGCCCGCGCCGGAGATCGCCTGGTAGGTGCACACCAGCACGTCGGTGATGCCGTAGCCGCGCAGCGGGTGCAGCGCCGGCACATAGCTTTGCAGGCTGCAGTTGGACTTGACAGCAATGAACCCGCGCTTGGTGCCCAGGCGTTTGCGCTGGGCGGGGATGATCTCAATATGGTCGGCGTTGATCTCAGGCACGACCATCGGCACATCGGGGGTGAAGCGGTGCGCGCTGTTGTTGGAAACGACCGGGCATTCCGCCTTGGCGTAGGCTTCCTCCAGCGCTTTGATGTCCTCTTTTTTCATGTTGACGGCGCAGAACACGAAATCGACCTGGGCGGCGACTTCCTCGACGCGGGAAGCGTCGAGCACGGTGAGCTTTTTGGCGCATTCCGGCATGGGGGTGGGCATCAGCCAGCGGCTGCCGACGGCTTCCTCATACGTTTTGCCGGCGCTGCGCGCACTGGCGGCCACGGCGGTGAGCCGGAACCAGGGGTGATGCGCCAGCAGCGTGACGAAACGCTGCCCGACCATGCCGGTGGCGCCGATGACGCCCACTTTGTACTGTTTGCTCATTCTACAGACCTGCCTTTCACGGGACCCGTTCTATTTCTATGCCAAATGCCGCACCTGCGTGCACGATTTTGCACAGATAACAAAAAAACCGGCTTGAAAACCGGCACAAAATGCAATATAATATCATATTGCATGCACACAGCGCAACACACCGCAGGTGTGACAGTCCCGCGCCTGTTCGGCCGCGGGCCCAGGCCGGTACGTGCCGCGTACCGCCTTCGGCGAAGGACCCTTTCGCTTGCCCCGTGCCCCGGCTGGGCGTTGGAAAAAGCAAGGTACTGATGCGCTTCGCGCCTCTGTGTTGCGTTTATTATAGTATCCCGCCAGGGGATTGTCAATGTTAAAAGGATGAAAACCCATGCTGAAAAAAGATTTTTGGTATGATCTGCCCAAAGAGCTCATCGCCCAGGAACCGGCCGAGCCGCGGGACGCCGCGCGGCTGATGGTGCTGGACCGCCGCAGCGATGCGATCCGCCACGCGGTGTTCCACGACCTGCCGCAATATCTTGAGAAAGGCGACCTGCTCGTCGTCAACAACTCCAAAGTCCTGCCGGCCCGCCTGCTGGGCACCAAGGTGCCCACCGGCGCGGTATGCGAGCTGCTGCTGCTGCGCCAGGTCAAGGGGGATACCTGGGAATGCCTGGCCCGCCCCGGCAAGCGCCTGCATACCGGCACCGAGATCACGTTCGGCGACGGCACGCTGACGGCGGTGGTGGACGAGACCCGCCCCGACGGCAATAAACTCGTCACCTTTACCTACGACACCGAAACGCTGTACGAGAAGCTGGACGCTTTTGGCAAAATGCCGCTGCCGCCCTACATCACCAAACAGCTGGAGGATCAAAGCCAGTACCAGACCGTCTACGCCAAAGAACTGGGCAGCGCCGCCGCGCCGACGGCCGGGCTGCATTTTACCCCAGAACTGCTGGATACGCTGCGCCAAAACGGTGTGCAGATCGCCGAGGTGACGCTGCACGTGGGCCTCGGGACCTTCCGCCCCGTCAGCGAGGAGGAGATCACCGACCACCAGATGCACAGCGAGTGGTATTCTGTCAGCGAGGAGACGGCTGCCGCCATCAACGCCGCACGGGCCGCCAGGCACCGCGTCATTGCCGTGGGCACCACCAGCTGCCGCACGCTGGAAGCTGTGTGGGCCCAATACGGTAAGATCGTGCCCTGCAGCGGCAACACCGATATTTTTATCTACCCCGGCATCGAGCTGCACGCCATCGACGGCTTGATCACCAACTTCCACCTGCCGGAAAGCACGCTTATCATGCTGATCTCGGCCTTTTACGGCTACGAAAAGACGATGGCTGCCTACAAAGTTGCCGTGCAGGAAAAATACCGCTTCTTCAGCTTTGGCGACGCGATGCTGATTTTGTGATTTTGCCCAAGGGGCGCCGCGCAGGCGGCCCGACACGACCGAACGACCAACGAACAACAGGGGAGACTTCTATGCCTTACCGCTTGCTCAAACAGGAGGGCGCTGCCCGCCGCGGCGAGTTTGTCACCGTGCATGGCACCGTGCAGACGCCCGCCTTCCAAAACGTGGCCACAGCCGCCGCCATCAAGGGCGGGCTCTCGGCGCTGGACCTCAAAGACATCCGCGCCCAGGTCATGCTGTGCAATACCTACCACCTGCACCTGCGCCCCGGCGACAACGTCGTGGCGGATATGGGCGGCCTGCACAAGTTCACACGCTGGGACGGCCCGATTTTGACCGACAGCGGCGGTTTCCAGGTATTCAGCCTGGCCAAGCTGCGCCAGATCACCGAGGAGGGCGTCACCTTCAACTCGCACCTCGACGGTCACCGCATCTTCATGGGGCCGGAACAGAGCATGCAGATCCAGGCAAACCTCGGTTCCACCATCGCGATGGCGTTTGACGAATGCGTCGAAAACCCCGCCACCTACGACTACGCCAAAAACAGCTGCGCGCGCACGGCCCGCTGGCTACTGCGCTGCAAAGCCGAGATGGCGCGCCTAAAGCGTGAGGGCAAGGCCGTCAACCCCGACCAGCTGCTGTTTGGCATCAACCAGGGCTGTACGTTTGCCGACCTGCGCGTCGAGCACATGAAACAGATCGCCGAGTACGACCTCGACGGCTATGCCATCGGCGGGCTGGCGGTAGGGGAACCGGCCGAGGTGATGTATGAGATCATCTCCGCCGTGGAACCCCACGCCCCCAAAGACAAGATCCGCTACCTGATGGGCGTCGGCACGCCCGGCAACATCATTGAGGCCGTCTACCGCGGCGTCGACCTGTTCGACTGCGTCATGCCCAGCCGCAACGCGCGCCACGGGCACCTGTTCACATGGGATGGCATCATCAACATCAAGAACCTCAAGTATGAGCGCGACGAACAGCCCATCGACCCGCACTGCGACTGCCCGGTGTGCCGCAATTTCTCCCGCGCGTACATCCGCCACCTGCAAAAGGCCGACGAAATGCTGGGCATGCGCCTGGCCGTGATGCACAACCTCTACTTCTACAACCGCCTGATGGAACGCATCCGCGAAGCGCTGGATAACGGGACCTTCCAGCAGTTCCATGACACCTATGCCCACCGGCTCGACACGCGCATCTGAACCGGGAATTTGCCGCAAAACGCTTGCGTTGGCGCGGTAAATCCGATATAATAAGAGAAATTCGTTACATTTAAGGAGTATACGTACCATGATCCAGTTTCTGACTACCGAAGCCGCCACCACCGGCGAAATGATCCTCAGCCTGCTGCCGATGCTTCTGATCATCGTCTTTATGATCCTGATCATCTATATCCCGCAGAAGCGCCAGGACAAAAAAGACGCCGCCATGCGCAATTCCATCGAGATCGGCGATAAAGTCGCGACCATCGGCGGCATCGTCGGCATCGTCTTCGCCATCAGCGAAAAAGACGACACCATCGTGGTGGAGACCGGCAGCGACCGCACCAAGATCCGCTTCCGCCGTTCGGCCATTTCCAGCGTTGAGAAACTGGATACCGGCGACGCCAAAAAGGCCGACACCGCCAAAAAGTAAGCACGCGCTGTAAAAAGCATACCCAAACGCCCCCTTGCATAGTGTGTACTGTGCAAGGGGGCGTTTGTTATGTCAGATAAAACCAAGGTATACCGGCCGCATGCGCGCCGCAGCGCACGACGTACCGAAAGCGGCGCTGCGATGCTGCTGCGGGCGGCGGTCATTGCGTTTGCAGGCGGCGCAGGGGTCTGCCTGCTGCTGCTTGCGCTGTTTGCGCTGCTGCTGACCTATGCGCCGGCGCCGCTGGCGTTGGTGCGGCCGCTGGCCTGCGCGGCGGCGGCCGCGGGGGCGTTTGTTTCGGCGTGGGTGTTTGCCGCGCGCGTCCGCCGCCAAAGGCTGCTGTGCGGGCTTGGCTGCGGGGTGTTTTATGCGGTCTGCCAGCTGGCGGCGGCCTGGGCGGTCAACGGCAGCCTGCCGGCTGGCAGCGGTGCGCTGATGCTGCCCCTGGCGCTGCTGTGCAGCGGGGTGGCCGGCGGGGCGCTGGCCGCCGTGCGGGCGGGGGCGTGATGCGCGCCGCCACGTCTGCGCGGTGCGGCAGGCTGCCGCCGCGTCCGGCTGCCTCGTCTGCGCGCAAGCCGCCGCGCCCGCCTAGAGAGGGACGCGGCGCAGGAGCTGCCCGCCTGCTTTTGGCAGCCGCGCTGCTGGCGGGGTACCTGCCGGGGCTGTGGGCGGGCCGCAGCGGGCAGACAGGTCTGGGGCAGCAGCTGGCCGCCTATTACGGCCAGGCCGAACAGTTTTCGGCGTGGGGGCCGCTGTGCCTTGACCAGCTCGCGGCGGCCTTTTTGCAGCTGTTTTTTGTGCTGCTATGCGGTTTTTTTGCGGCCGGGCCGGTGCTTTTGGGGCTGTTTTTTGCCGCCAAAGGGCTGTTTTGGGGCTTTTGCGCCGCCAACATCCTGCAACAAAATGGGGCCGCCGGCCTTTTGCTGTATTGGGTCTGGGCGTATCTGCCGGCGCTGTGCCTGTTTTTTCTCTGCCTGTGGCTGGCCGGGTATGCGGCGCAGCTCAGCGGCAGGTTGTTCCAAAGTGTTTTTGGGGGCGGCGCACCGCGCGGGCAGCTGCATGCCGCCGCCCGACGTCTGGGCGTTCGGTTCGGCGTCGCGCTGCTGTGCGCCGGCTTACTCAGCGTCGTCCTCAGTGCGCTCGGGGCTTTCGCCGCCCGCTGGGTCGGCTGAGGGCTTTTGTGCAACAAACTTCTGTTTGGCAAGAGGGGAGGCCTGCACCGCGTCGCGCAGCTGCTGCTGGTTGATATGGGTGTAGATCTGCGTGGTCGAAACGTTCTCGTGCCCCAGGATCTCTTTGAGCGCCAGCATATCGACGCCGCCCTGGTACATCAGCGTGGCGGCGGTGTGGCGCAGCTTGTGGGGTGAAAACCCGCGCTCACTCAACCCGGCGCTTTGCAGGCACCGTTCCACGATCTGCTCCACACGGCGGGCGGTCAGCCGCTTGCCGGACTTGGAGACGAACAGCGCGTCGCGGTCCTGCAAGTGGGGCAGCGCCGCACGGGCTTTGCAGTAGGGGGCCAGCGCCTGCTTGCAGGCATCGTTGAGGTAGACGAGCCGTTCTTTGCCGCCTTTGCCGGTGATGCGGATGGTGTCGTCGCGGAAATCGCTCATATTGATGGTCACCAGCTCCGCCAGGCGCATGCCGCAGTTTAAAAACAGCGTTATGATGCAGAAATCTCGCTCGTAAAAGTTGCTTTGTATATTATTTAACAAATCCAGGCTTTCCGAGACCGTCAGGTATTTGGGCAAGGCGTTTTTCGGCGTGCCCAGCGTCACGTTTTCCGTTGGGTTTTGCGGGATCTTGTTGACCTGCGTGCACAGATACCCAAAAAAGCCCTTCAAGGCGCTGAGTTTGCGTGCCCGCGCTTTGGGGCCGTTGCTGGCGCTGCGCGCATGGTCCAAAAAGGCAAAAATATCCCGTTTGGAGATGCCCGCAATATCCCGCGTTGTGATTTTGGTAAGGTCGATCTGCTCCGGCGGCGTATCGTCGTTGGCACGGCGCCACTGGACCATCATAAAGCGGAAAAAGCTGCGCAGGTCCAGGTAATAGCCGTTGACGGTGCGCGGGGAGCGCAGCTTGACGAAATCCAGGTAGTGGAGATACTCGATAACATCGTCGGGGATATCCAGGTAGGGGGCGTGCCGCTCGGGGTTTACGACATCGATATAACTGCTCAAAGTGAACACCTCAAAAAGTGGTCCGTTTCGCGCGCCTGTGTCCATGCAGGCGCGTTTTTTCTTTTTCCTTATTATTAAAACACGACGGGCGGCTGTATGTCAATTTTTCACAAACCTATAACGATTAGACAGCGAATGGAAAATACAATTTGTACATGCCTTGTATATCGTCGCATAATCATACAAGTCGGTTTTCCACGCCGCAAGCGGGTTTTCCACAGGCCTTTTTTCTTCTGTACCGCTCCCCTGTATTTCGCTAAATTTGCATTTAGCGAAATTATACGTTTCGCAAAACACCCCTCTCCCAGGTTGGCTGTCTTGCGCCGCGCAGTTGTATCTGGCGGCATTGTCATGGCTGCCACGCGGTCAATTTGGTTTTGCTGTTCTTCAATGGATCGCAATCTGTACGCGCGCCGCTTTTGTGCGCCATCCGCACAGCCGTGCAGTTTCTGCTTGCGAGTGCTGCGTTTGCTTTGCTGGGGTTGGCGGCTTATCATAGATATCTTCAGTCGATCATTTATCCAGTGAGTTTGTTGTGGCTAATACATAGCCCAGGACACTCGCCACTGTGCGCTATCCCCCGAGAAGCAATGGAGCCAATTATCCTGCCGGGGCCCGGTTGCAGGTATCGATCGTAAATCCGTGTAGTGAAATGCTTAAATATATTCAAAAACAAAAACAAAACAGGGCTCCGAATCATTCTTGCGAGCCCTGTCTTGTATCATGGATTGACTTTACTGTAGACTACTCTCCAGCGATCAATTATACAACTTATCGTATAAATCACTCCTAGGATTACCGTAATCTATGGTACACCACGTACAGTTTTTTGTGTCGACGACCACGTAATAAAGTATCGTGCGGTAAACCGGCAATTCTGTTGAACACTTGAAGTAAAGATACCGATCATTGATGAATTGCACAATTGGTTCTACCGATGAAAAGTACCAATCGACCTCCCGCAATCTACTCCATGGAACAAGCTTTACGAACTCTGATCCTTCTTTCATCATTAGGCCAGTAAATGCAGCTGCATACAGTCTGCCATTTCCCGTAAAAATGTACGGCACATTTTCTATCGTCACGCCATGATCGGTCAAGCATTGTGTGGGGTATCGCTCTTCGCCCTCGCGCCTTGCCTGAAGATAGCGTATGCCGTCCGATGTCACAGCAAACTTGTATGGCAATTCTGCAATTTGCTTTGGAAATCCCTTTTCAATCTGTACTGGAGGGATGCCATCCGAGAAATCCACGATGGCGATCGAGGCGGTTTCTCCATCCACATAGGCAATATACAGTTTTTGACGATCGCAGACCGCTTGACAAGGTGTGTTTTCCGCAACGATCGACCGCAAATCAAAGACAAAGAGCTTACCCTGACTGACCGCAACGGCCCAGGGATACCGTATCCGGGTTTGCTCCGTACCCGGTAATGAATCCGGCAGGTCGGTTACACCACTCTCTAATGGATACCGATCAACGGAGCGAACCTGGTCGTCAAGAGTAGTCGTGACCAGCCGGACCGTGCCGTCCTCCCCGATCCCGATGACGAGCTTTTCCAGCGCTGTGACGGCCTGCTGTTCGCTTTTTCCCATCCTATGGGAATTCGCGATCCCGATTTGCAGTAGAATAAACGACAGGACGATCCAACCGAATATAAATAGCACTTTAAGAGACTTCCTTATGCTGCGGACCCTCTCGCGAATCGTATGGAATAAGATATTCATATACCAAACCCCCGGCCGCATCTGTGCTGCAATATACTGCATTCCAGAAAAATCGTGTCATGATCGACCATACGTATACGTTCAACTCGTTGTACTCATAGTCTACACTCTTGTTCCCGACCGTTTCAAGTGCCAAAATCCCCAAAGAATCGCAGGTAGAATTGGCCAACTCTTTGGCGTTGGCGATACCGCTGTACAGCACACGGTTCAGCACGTCGCAGGTGTAGATAAAGGGTTGCCTTTTTCCTGCCGCCCTGTTTGCTTTCTCACGCTGCCGGGCTTCGCGGACGGCGCGCAGCGCCCTTTCGACGCGGTGTAATGCAATTCTACTTTACAGTCTGTTTTGCGGCAGCAAAACTCAAAAAAATCGCCGCAAGGCATGGCGAACGTCCCCTCCCCTGCACGCTGTGTGCGTGGCGGCTCGCCTTTGGTTTTTTCTGAAAAGAATGCCCGCGGTGCGTCATAAAACGGGCTTGCGGTTCCGTCGAACCATACAATTTTGTCAACGTTTTTGTGCAAACTGCACAATACGCGGCACAAAGATTTTTGCACGTTGTTCTAAGTGGATAATTTTTTCACACCAGTTTCGGTAAAATTTCCCCTTGTTTTTAAAACGTTTTTCTTTTACTATTAATAGTGTCAGGTGGGCACCGATGTGCGCCCACTAAACCGTAAAGCAAAGGAGAAAAACTATGAGAAAAGCACTTGCATTGGGCATGGCGGCCGCGATGGCTTTGAGCCTGGCTGCCTGCGGCGGCTCCACCAGTGAGTCTGCTGCTACCTCTACGGAGAGCGCCTCCACCGATACCGCGGAGTCCGCTGCTACGGAAGAGACCACCGGCGAAGAAGCTGCCGCCTCTACCGGCGATTTCAACGCCACGGTCCTGTACTACGCCTATTCCGACACCTACATCTCCAGCGTGCGTACCGCCCTGGACGAGGATCTGACTGCGGCCGGCATCAACTTCACCGACTATGACTCCAACAACAGCCAGACCACCCAGAACGAGTACATCGACACCGCGATCTCCAACGGCACCGACCTGCTGATCGTCAACCAGGTCACCTCCGGTTCCTCTGACGTTGCCAACTCGATCTGCGACAAGGCCGAGGCTGCCGGCATCCCCGTCATCTTCTTCAACCGTGCGGTCGAAGAGGACGCCAACGCCGGCGCTGTGCTGGGCGCGCGTGAGAACATCGCCTTCGTCGGCACCGATGCCCCCGAGGCCGGCCACATGCAGGGCGCTATGATCGGCAACTACCTGGTCGAGAACTATGACGCGGTCGACCTCAACGGCGACGGCCAGATCTCCTACGCGATGTTCATGGGCGACGCTTCCAACGTCGAGGCCATCTACCGCACCCAGTACGGTGTCGAGGACGCCAACGCCGTCCTGACCGAAGCCGGCAAGCCCGAGCTCGTCTACTTCGACTCTTCCAACGCCGACAAGTACCAGCTGGATATGACCGGTGCCTGGAGCGCCCAGGCTGCCATGGAATACATGCAGACCAACCTGAGCCAGTACAGCACCGCCAACAACAACATGATCGAGCTGATCATCTGCAACAACGACAACATGGCTGAGGGCTGCATCACCGCCCTGCAGGCTGCCGGCTACAACAACGGCGAAGGCACCACCACCATCCCCGTCTTTGGCGTTGACGCTACCGACTCTGCCAAGCAGCTGATCGCTTCCGGCTACATGACCGGCACCATCAAACAGGACGCCGAAGGCATGGCCGAGTGCATCGCCCTGCTGGCGCAGAACGTTGCCAACGGTGAGGACCTGCTGGCCGGCACCGATTCCTACACCAAGGATACCGCCAACAACCTCGACAACAAGATCTTCATCCCGTATCAGGAGTACACCGGCGAATAAAACCGAATCGCTCCATATCCGTACATCAGTAACAAAGGGGGCGGCTGTTGACTTGCGCAGCAGCCGCCCCCTATTTTGTAAAGAAAAGGAGGGCTCTGCATGGGTGAAGAGATCTTGCTGCAAATGACAGACATCTCGAAATCCTTCCCCGGCGTCAAAGCGCTGGACCATGTCTCGCTCACCGTCCGCAAGGGGACCGTCCACGCCCTGATGGGCGAAAACGGCGCCGGCAAGTCTACGCTGATGAAGTGCTTGTTCGGCATCTACTCCAAGGACGAGGGTTCCATCCAGCTGGAAGGGCGCGAGGTCAGCTTTAAAAGCAGTAAGGAAGCGCTGGAAAACGGCGTGGCCATGGTGCATCAGGAGCTGAACCAGGCGCTCAAGCGCAGCGTTATGGACAACCTCTGGCTTGGGCGTTACCCGATGATCGGCGGCGTCATGGTCGACGAGCGCAAAATGTACGACGAGACGATGCGCGTCTTTAAGGAACTGGAGATCGACGTCGATCCCCGCCGCATCATGAGCACGCTGCCGGTCTCGCAGCGGCAGATGGTGGAGATCGCCAAGGCCGTCTCGTACAACTCCAAAGTCATCGTCTTTGACGAACCCACCTCCTCCCTGACGGAGGAAGAGGTCGAGCACCTGTTCCGCATCATCAATATGCTGCGCGACCGCGGCGTCGGCATCATCTACATCAGCCACAAGATGGCCGAGATTTTGCGCATCAGCGACGACATCACCGTCATGCGTGACGGCACCTGGGTCGCCACCAAACCGGCAAAAGAACTTGACATGCCGACGATCATCAAGCTGATGGTCGGCCGCGAACTGGGCAACCAGTTCCCGCCCAAAACCAACACCCCCGGCGACGTCTACCTGGAAGTCGAGCACCTGACGGCCAAGTATTCGCTGCTCAAGGATGTCTCCTTCAACGCCCGCCGCGGCGAGATCCTCGGCCTGGCCGGCCTGGACGGCTCCGGCCGTACCGAGACGCTGGAAAACATCTTCGGCGTCGCCACCCGCAAAGAGGGCACCATCAAGCTGGACGGCAAAGTCTGCCGTAACCGCAACTCGCGCGAGAGCATCAAAAACGGCTTTGCCCTGCTGACGGAGGAACGCCGCGCGACCGGCATCTTCGGCATCCTGAACATCCGCGAGAACACCGTCATCTCCAGCCTGAAGAACCACCTCAAAGGCGGCATCATGCTGAGCAATGCCAGCATGAAAAAAGATACGCAGTGGTCCATCGACTCGATGCGGATCAAGACCCCCTCGCAGGAGACCAAGATCCGCAGCCTGTCCGGCGGCAACCAGCAAAAGGTCATCCTGGGCCGCTGGCTGCTGACGAAGCCCGATGTGCTGCTGCTCGACGAGCCGACCCGCGGTATCGACGTCGGCGCCAAATACGAGATCTACCAGCTGATCATCGACCTGGCAAACCGCGGCAAGACCATCCTGATGGTTTCTTCCGAAATGCCGGAACTGCTGGGCGTCTGTGACCGTATTCTGGTCATGTCCGGCGGCCGCCTGGCCGGCGAGGTGGACGCCAAGACCACCACGCAGGAAGAGATCATGACGTTGGCCGCCAAATACGTATAAGGGAGGATCTACCATGAACGTCATTGCCAACATGAAACACGGCTGGGCGGAATTCCAGGCGATGAACGCCAAGGATAAACGCAGCAAAGTCATTGACGTGCTGCTCAACAACGCCATCTACATTCTGCTCATCATCTTTGTCATTTTCACCTCCACCCGCAACGCGAACTTCCTGACCATGAGTTCGCTCATCAACATCATCAGCCTGGCGGCTTCCTCGCTGCCCATCGCACTGGGCATCGGCGGCTGTATCGTCCTGACCGGTACCGACCTTTCGGCCGGCCGTGTCGTCGGCTTGACCGCCGCGCTCTCCGCCGCGATGCTGCAGGCCACCGACTGGGCCAACAAGATGTTCGACACCCTGCCGGAAATGCCCATCCCCGTGGTCATTCTAATGGTCATCCTCGTCGGCGGCATTGTCGGTCTGGTCAACGGCTTCTTCGTTGCCAAATTCAGCCTGCATCCGTTCATCGTCACGCTGGCGACCCAGCTGATCGTGTACGGCATCCTGCTTGAGTTCTACATGCTCAACGGCAACAACGGCCAGCCGCTCTCCGGCCTGAGCGATACCTACCGCAACTTCATCACCGGTACGATGTTCAGCATCCCCACCGCCAGCGGCAACAGCGTGGCGGTGCCCTGGTACGTGCTCTACGCGCTGATCCTGGTCGTGGTCATGTGGTTCATCTGGAACAAGACCACCTTTGGCAAGAACATGTTCGCCGTCGGCTCCAACCCCGAAGCCGCCAACGTCTCCGGCGTCAACGTCTTTATGACGACCATGCTCGTCCACACGCTGGCCGGCTGCATGTACGGCATCGAAGGTTTCATCGAGTCCGCGCGTATCGCCTCCAACACGGCGAACACCGGTTTGAACTATGAGTCCGACGCCATTGCGGCCTGCGTTATCGGCGGCGTTTCCTTCGTCGGCGGCACCGGCAAGATCAGCGGCATCGTACTCGGCGTTTTCCTGCTGCGCATCATCTTCGTCGCGCTGAACATGCTGTCCATCAGCGGCAACACCCAGTACATCATCAAGGGCCTGATCATCCTGATCGCCTGCTCGATCGATATGCGCAAGTACCTCGTCAAGAAATAAGTTTACCATGAGCGAAACACCAAAAAACAACGACCTTTCCCCTGCCGCGCCGCCGGAACCGGCCGCCGCTTCCACCGAGAATCCCATGGTCAAAAAGCGGTGGTTCGGCCGCGGCATCTACGGCAGCAAGGATGTGCCGATCCGCATCCTGGACGCGGTCATCGGTACGATGATCGTGGCCGCCGTGCTGCTGACCATCTGGGGCGCAACGCACAACGGCTTTACGATCACCTTTGATACCGGCGTCGACGATTTGACCGTCCCGTCGCAGCGCGTGCTGCACGACGAGTACGCCACCGAACCGGCGGCGCCCCAGCGCCCCGGCTACGTGCTGGCCGGCTGGAAAGCCTCGCAGGACCCCGATGTCGAGTTTTGGGATTTCGACACCTTTGCCGTGCAGGGGGATTTCACCCTGTACGCGGTCTGGGAGCCTGCCTCCTTCCCCGTTCGGTTTGATCTGGACGGCGGCACGGTGGACGGCCAGACCGAGATCGACCCTCTTACTGTGACGTACGGCCAACCCTACGGCACGCTGCCTACGCCTGAAAAAGAGGGCGCGGCGTTTGCCGGCTGGGTCTACAGCGGCCAGACCATCACGGCCGACACCACCGTTTCCATGACCGGCGAGCACGTGCTCACCGCCACCTGGAAATAAACGCATTGCCCCCACTGCGCGAAAGGCAGTGGGGGTTTGTGTTGCGGCCCTTTTCTATGGCGTGGAATTGTCCGCATAAACCGGCGGCGCATGCAAAGACGTTTCGGGTATCCCCTGTATGTTCCGCCAATTTCTATCACGCTTTTTTGTACAAATCGCACCTTGCTGTACAGCTGTTGCCCTGCTATACTGCAATCAGTGCATACCAAAAAGGAAGTGGATCGCAAATGAGATGGTGGCAAGGGATTCTGCTCTATATAACCATACTGTATATTGGCGGGCCGCTTTTCATCATTTTTCCCATGCCGGGCGGCATCTATAATGATATTGTTATAAGGCTGGTAACACTGGTCATTGCTGCGATTTTTCTGCTGCCGAACCCATATGCCTGCCGCACCCTGTTCCGGCTGCGGCGTCCGCTGCTGGGCTGGACGCTGGCCATCGCAGCAGGTTTGACAATGGTCTCGCAGGTCACCATACTGGTCGCGTTCTGGACGGAACCGGATATGAGCGGTATCGTGCACCCGGGGGCGGCCTGGGCGCAGTTTCTGTCCATCGTGATCTTGGCCCCACTTTCCGAGGAACTCGTCTTGCGCGGCGGTATCGTGACCGGGCTGTGTGAGATCCTGCCCTGGCAGGTCACGGTCGCGCTCTCCGGTTTGTTATTTGCGCGGGGGCATAGCAGCTTCAAAGCTCTGCAAGCGCTGTTCGCTGGGGTGATTTTGGGGTATCTATGCTGGTATACCGGTTCGATCCTGTACGGGGTGCTCATCCATATGTTTATCAATGCGTTTCCTGGGTCCCAATACATGTTTGCGCTGCTGGAATACAGTGCCGCGCTGGGTACCGCGGTCTGCCTTCTGCTCATAGCCGGAGGGGTGGCGCTGACCTTGTGGGGCGTGCGTGGCTTTACACGCCGCGCGGACCGATCGACCGCTTGACTGCTTGTGCGTTCTGATTGGACAGCTTTATAAAATTGAACAGCAGCCGCGCTTTCGCGCGGCTGCTGCAGTTTTGTACCGGTCTCAGCGGTTGATGGACTGCGCCATGCGGTGGTAGGTGTGGCGCTCGCCGCGGATAGCGATGGAATACGCCAAAATGTTCTGCGGCAGCGCCATGCCCGGCACGCCGGTGTCGCCAATATGGTGGATATCCGCCCCGGCCATTTTGCACAGCAGCGCGATCTGCCGGATGGTGGCGGTGTCCGCGCCTTCCTGCGAAGTGCCGATGGACGTCAGCGCCAGCTTGCCGCGGGCGTGCACCGTTTCGATCAAACGGTGGGCATACTCCGGCGTGATGCCGGGCACGGTGCCGGGCGCCGGCAGCAGGATGATATCGGCCCCGGCGTCCATAAAGGCGCAGGCGTCGTCGGGCGTCAGGATCTTTTCGCCACCCTCGCCCGCCACGCCGGATGCGTGCATCTTGCCGGCGGCCAGCATCACACGGTCCCCCACGGCGGCGCTGATCTCGCGCAGCGCCTGCACGATGGCATCGTTGCGCACACCGTTTCCGGGGTTGCCGGTCAGTACGATGAGGTCGACGCCCATCGCGGCAGCGCGGCGGGCGTTTTCTGCCGTCGCCAGCCGCCCGGCTTTCATCTGCCACAGCGTACCGTCGTTGCCCTGCGCCTGCGCGGGCGTCGTCGGCTCCAGGTTGATGCCGATCATCCGCCCGGTCAGCCGCTTGAGCTCGCGCACGGTATCCTCTTCCGGCACGTCCGGCAGCGCCTGGATGACGGGGTGCTGCACATCGAACATGTTCAGCAGCACGATGTCGGCGCTCAGGGCGGCCGCATACTCGGCGTTGGTCACATCGCCCAGCAGCGGCTGCGTGATGCCGATCGTCTCGCACGCCAGCACGCGCCCCTCGCTGCCGGCAATGGCGGCCAGCAGTTGCTGCTTGCCATAGGCGGCCAGTTCCCGCGCGGTGCAGTCCAACAGACGCTTGACGCTCATTCGTCATCCTCCTCGATGATGCGGCCGACGCCCTTGCGGTAGAACGGCTCGCTGTCGCGCATGCCCTGCTGCCCCAGCGGTGTGACGGAAGTCGTGATGGTCAGGTCCATCTTCTGTTCCCGGCTCATCAGGTAGGGCCGCGCCGCCTGCGCCACCTTGGTGAACAGTTCGTTGTCCCTGGGGCCGTCCAGCACCAGCAGGTAGCATCTGCGCGTATCGTTGACGATCATGATCTGCAGGTAAGCCGCGCCGACGCCGGGGGCTTCGGCCAGCACTGCGCAGATGGGGTCGGCCAGCTCGTCGGGCAGCACGCTCGGCTCCACGATGGTGACCTGGTCGCCGGGTTTGATCTGGGCTTCCTGCTGGGCCTTGTGCAGCTGTGCGAGGCTGTCTTTCTGCTTTTTGACCGACTCGATCAGCGACGCTTCCAGCCGCAGGCTGTTGTCGCCGGGGTTGAGCACCAGGCCGGACGCATCGTGGTTCTTTTGCAACATGCCAGCAAAATCGTCAAAGCGCAGCATTACGATCTGTTTGCCCTGCTTGGTTTGTTTCTGCCACGCGCGCGCGGCGTCCCAGTCGGTAAACGCCACATAATAGCGCTTGCCCTCCTTGCTGCTGACGAGCATCAGGCTCACCTTGGTGTTCTGCGGCAGCTGTACGCGCCCGTCGGGGCCGGGCTTGGGCGCGGCGCCGTGCGTGTCGAACTGCGCCGGGGCCAGCAGCGGAGCCTTGACCAGTGCGTTCAGGATCACGTTGAGGTTTTGGGGCGTATTTTCTTTGCGGAACGCCGCAATGGACTTTTGCAGGTTGGGGTCCAGGGCCGGCGGCTTGGGGGCCGCCTTTTTTTCGTTGCGCTCAGGCATAAGGGTTCCTCATTTCAGTTTAATGGTGTTGATCGCTTCCCGCAGGTAGGATACCCCCACCAGCTTGAGGCCCGGATACTGCGCCGGGTCGATCATTTTTAAATTGTGTTTAGGCACGATAGCGGTGTCGAACCCGACGCGCTGCGCTTCCCGCAGGCGTGTTTCGAGGTGCGGTACGCTGCGGATCTCCCCGCCCAGGCCTACCTCGCCGATGGCGAGCGTTTTCTCCCCCACCGGCAGGTCCAGCAGGCTGGACGCCATGGCGATGCACACCGGCAGGTCGCAGGCGGTCTCGTCCAGTTTCAGGCCGCCCACGATGTTGACATAGACGTCCTGGCTGGCAAAGGAGTATCCGGCGCGCTTTTCCAGCACCGCCAGCAGCAGGTACATGCGGTTGTAGTCAAACCCGCTGGCCGTGCGCCGCGGGCTGGGGAAACTCGTCTTGGTGGCCAGCGCCTGAATTTCGCTTAAAACCGGGCGCGTGCCTTCCATCACGCAGGCGACGCAGGTGCCGCTGATGCCCAGCGGCCGGCCTTCCAGCATGACCTGGGACGGGTTTTCGATCTGTTCGAGGCCGCGGCCCGTCATATCGAACATACCGATCTCATTGGTGGAACCGTACCGGTTTTTGACGGCACGCAGCACGCGGTACGGCAGCGTTTTGTCGCCCTCAAAGTACAAAACGGTATCGACGATGTGTTCCATGACCTTGGGGCCGGCGATGGCGCCGTCCTTGTTGACGTGGCCGACGATGAACGTCGGGATCTCCAGCGTTTTGGCGACGTTCAAAAAGCGGGCGGTGCTCTCCTTGACCTGGCTGACGGTGCCGGAGGAGGACGCAATGTCGGCGCAGCGCATCGTCTGGATGGAGTCGATGACCACGAGATCCGGTTTCATCGATTCGATCAGCCCGCAGATCTCGTCGACGTCGCTCTCGGCCACCAGCGAGATATTGTCCTGCGGGACGTCGAGACGCACAGCACGCAGCTTGATCTGCCGCACCGATTCCTCGCCCGTGACGTACAGCACGTTTTTGGTGCGGCTGACCTCGCCGCACAACTGCAACAAAATCGTCGATTTGCCGATACCCGGCTCGCCGCCGATCAGCGTCACGCTGCCCAGCACGATGCCGCCGCCCAGCACGCGGTCCAACTCCCCGATGCCGGTCACGATGCGGCTTTTTTCTTCGGTCGTGCTGATGTTTTTGAGCGTGTGCGCCGTCAGCGTCGTCTGGCCGGGCACGCGCGCCGCCGCTGCGCCGCTGCGGCCGGCGGCCGGCTTGGCCGGTTCGGCCACGACGTCCTCGGTCATGGTGTTCCACGCCCCGCACGACGGGCAACGCCCCAGCCAGCGGGGGCTGGTCTCGCCGCATTGGGTGCAGACATAGATCGTTTTCATCTTGTCTTTTGCCATGCCGTTTTCCCTGCCTTTCGATCTTGTTTATTATATCCCAAAACCAGCACGCGGGCAAGGGCTTACAGCCAATCCACATCCTGACAGTAACCCCAGATCGTGATGACTCCGTCCTTTTCCTCCCCCGGGAGGTGGAGGGCCCGGAGGTCTTTCCGCACCTGCGCCAGCAGTTCCTGCGGCGGCCGTATCTGGAGGGATACGATGTCGCGGCCGCTGTCACCTGCCGCAAGGAAGTGCGACCAGGTAGCGTCCCATCCGCTTTGAAAGCCGTTTGTCGTGCATGTCCTCCAGCAGATCGTTTTCCCCTGTCCGCACTCGTAGGTGTCATAAAACAGTCGGAAGATCTCCTTCCATTTGGTCGTGTTCATGGCATTTCTTGCTTCGTTCTGCATTCGATACTTCCCGCTTTACCTCTTTGCCATACCCTTGGCCGCCGAAAAGTCATAGGCTTCCCGCACCCAGCCGATCAGTTCCCCGTCGATCTCCTCCGGGGCGCTGATAAGCACGTGGTGCGTCCAACGGTGCGGGTAGGGCTCGGTGGCGATGTCAATGCGCGGGGACTCGACGCGGTGGTCCAGCCCAAACGTGACCACCAGATAAGTCTGGGGGCGCAGCTTGGCCGGACGTACTTTGGCAAAAGAAATACAGGCAAACACATAGCGGTTGGACCAGGTGATCTGGGTCTTCTGCACCCGGATGCTGAAGGGGCCTACCGTCTGCCGGACCAGTTCCAGCAGCTGTTCATACAGCGGCAGCGCGCCGGGCATGACCTCAAAAAACTGCAGAGTGTCCATCATTTCATGCTCCATCCTCATTCCCTCCTTCGGGAAGCGCAAAAGGACCACGCCGCCCACGCCGATGCGCGGACGATGTGGCCCCTGTTGTTACAGCGTCACCTTATGGTAGACCTTTTTGCCTTTTTTGATGACGACGCCGGCGCGCAGCGCTTCCTCAGAAAGCATCGTTTTGGGGTCGGTGACTTTCTCGCCGTCCACCAGCACGCCGCCCTGCTGCACCAGCTGGCGGGCTTCCCGGTTGGAGCCGCACAGACCGGCCGCCACCATGGCAGTCAGCAGGCCGACGCCGCCGTCCTTGACGAGGGAGGCGTCCAGCGCGGTCGCGGGCATGTTCTCGTGGTCAGCCGCGCCGCCAAACAGGCCGCGGGCCGTGGCCTGGGCCTTTTTGGCTTCGGCTTCGCCGTGGACCATCTTGGTCAGCTCAAAGGCCAAGATCTCCTTGGCCTGGTTGAGCTGCTCGCCCTGCCAGTGGTCCATCTCGTCGATCTGCTCCAGCGGCAGGAAGGTCAGCATGCGGATGCACTTGAGCACGTCGGCGTCATCCACGTTGCGCCAGTACTGGTAGAACTCGAAGGGGCTGGTCTTGTTGGGGTCCAGCCAGACGGCGTTGCCGGCGGTCTTGCCCATCTTCTTGCCCTGGGAGTCGGTCAGCAGGGTGATGGTCATGGCGTAGGCGTCCTTGCCCAGCTTGCGGCGGATCAGCTCGGTGCCGCCCAGCATGTTGGACCACTGGTCGTCGCCGCCAAACTGCATGTTGCAGCCGTAATGCTGGAACATGTAGTAGAAGTCGTAGCTCTGCATGATCATGTAGTTGAACTCAAGGAAAGACAGGCCCTTCTCCATGCGCTGCTTATAGCACTCGGCGCGCAGCATGTTGTTGACGCTGAAGCAGGCGCCCACCTCGCGCAGCAGCTCGACATAGTTGAGGTCCAGCAGCCAGTCGGCGTTGTTCAGCATCATGGCCTTGCCCTCGCCAAACTCAATGAAGCGCTCCATCTGGCGCTTGAAGCACTCGGCGTTGTGGGCGATATCCTCCTTGGTCAGCATCTTGCGCATATCGGTGCGGCCCGAAGGGTCGCCGATCATCGTGGTGCCGCCGCCGATGAGCGCGATGGGTTTGTTGCCGGCCATCTGCAGGCGCTTCATCAGCGTCAGGGCCATAAAGTGCCCGGCGGTCAGGCTGTCGGCCGTGCAGTCAAAGCCGATGTAAAACGTCGCCTTGCCGTTGTTGATGACCTCTTTGATCTCTTCTTCGTCGGTCACCTGCGCGATGAGCCCGCGCGCTTTCAGTTCGTCATAGATCGTCATACAGTTTCCTCCTTGTCGTGGCGGCAAAGGCAAAAGAAAAGCCCCTGCCAAATGTGAAATTTGGCAGAGGGCGAAAATCCGCGGTACCACCTCTGTTTGCCTGCCCCTCGCGGCGGCAGGCCTTCGCGGGTGCAGCGGCCAAAGGGAAGCCCCGACACCCAAACGCTGTAACGTGCGCACACGGCACGGCCTAGTGGCTTTGCGCGTTCAGCCGGCTGCTCAGGGGGGTATTCGCCGCCCGCCCTGCCAGCCCCTTGCACCGACCGGGACCTCTCTCTCGCAGGGCAATGGCGGGTACTGGGCCCCGTCAATGCATTTATCGTGTATTACTGTAGCATAAGTACGCGGCAAAGTCAAGGTAGGCCGCGCTTTGTACAGCGTATCTCAGCGCGATTTCTCGATCAGTTCCCGGGCGTTGGCCAGGCTCAGGTCGGTGACTTTGTCGCCGGAGATCATGCGCGCCAGCACCTGCACGCGGCCATCCAGGTCCAGGGGGTGGATCTCGGTATAGGTACGATCGGCGCGCACATTCTTTTGGATCAGCAGCTGGTTATCGGCAAAAGCCGCCACCTGCGGCGTGTGCGTGATGCACAGCACCTGGCGGCCCTGGGCCGTCTGGTGCAGCAGCTGGCCGATGCGCCCGGCTGCCAGGCCGGAAACGCCGGTGTCGATCTCGTCATAGATCACGGTGGGCAGCGCGTCGCGGTCCGCCAGCGCGCTTTTGAACGCCAGCATGATGCGGGAAAGCTCGCCGCCCGACGCCACCTTGGCCAGCGGCTTGGGTTCCTCGCCGGGGTTGGTGGAGATCAAAAACTCGACGTTGTCCTGTCCGTGGGAGGAAAGCGGCCCCCGCGCATGGCGCAGCGCAAACCGGATGCCCGGCATGTTCAAAAACTCCAGCGCCGCTTTCATCTGCTTGTTCATCGCCGTAAAAGCGGTCAGGCGGCTCTGGGTCAGTTTTTCGGCCGCTTCTTTGGCCTGCGCATAAAGCTGCTGGGTCTCGCCGCGCAGTTCCGCGATCTTTTTTCCGGAAGACTGGAAGTTTTCCAGCTCTTCGGCCGCTTTGGCGCGCCGGGCCAGCAGCTCGTCGACCTCCATGCCAAACTTCTGCTTGATGCGGTAGATGGTATCCAGCCGGCTCTCGATCTGGTCCAGCTCCCCGGCGTCAAAATCATACGCGCCCAGGCGGTCGGCCAAATCGGTCGCCAGTTCCCGCCCGGCATAGTACAGTTCCTGCAAGCGCTCGGCCAGCGGGGCCAGCGTCTCGTCCTGGCGGGCGGCGTTTTGCAGCCCGTCCACCGCGCCGCCGATGAGATCCGCCGCACCGGCCTGTTCGCCGTCCTCGTCGCCTGCCAGCGCCAGATGCGCCGCCGTCAGCCCCTGCAGGATGCTTTGCGCATGGGTGATGATGTTCTTGCGCTCTGTCAGCGCCTTTTCCTCGCCCGGCTGCAGGGCCGCTGCGTCGATGGCGTCGATCTCGGCGGTCAGCGCGTCGATGCGGCGCTGCTTGTCGGCTTCGCTTGCCAGCAGCGCGTCCAGCTGTCGTTTGGCGGTCACCAGCGCCCGGTAGCGCTGGTAGTAAGCGGCAAACAGTGTTTCATTTTGGGCATACTGGTCCAGCAGCCCCAGGTGCAGCGCCGGATTGGTCAGGCCCTGGCTGTCGTGCTGGCCGTGGATGGAAAGCAGCCCGGCAGAAATATCCCGCACGACGCCCGCCGTGGCCGGCATGCCGTTGATGCGGCAGCTGCCCTTGCCTTCGGCGCTGATCTCGCGGTACAAAAGCAGGTCGTCGGCCGCCTCATACCCGCACTGTTCCAGCTTGGCCTTGACGGCGGCGGGGATATGCTCAAACGTAGCCCAGATGCAGGCTTTGGCCGCGCCGCTGCGCACCAGCTCGCGTGAAGTGCGGTTGCCCAAAATCGCGTTGATGGAATCGATCAGGATCGATTTGCCCGCGCCGGTCTCACCGGTCAGGACGTTGAAGCCTGCGGTGAACTGCACTTCCGCCTTTTCGATGACGGCAATGTTTTCAATTTTCAGGTTTGCCAGCATCGGCCAGCCCCTCCCCTATGTGGTGCGGATGGATATTACCCGCGGCGGACATACTGCTGCAGCGCCTTGCAGATCGCCGTGGCGTCCTCCTCGGTGCGCATCAAAATAAAAAACGTATCATCGCCGGAAAGCGTACCGACGACGTTGCGCCACTGTTTGGCGTCAAACACCTCGCAGGCGGCGTTGGCCATGCCGGAAAAGCACTTGACCAGCACCATGTGCCCGGCGCAATCCACTTTGAGGACCGACTCACGGAAGATCATCTCAAACCGGCTGGGCGAATGCGCCACCTTGCCGGAGGCCGCCGCCGGCATATAGCGGTAGCGGCCGCTGCCGTCGGCCACTTTGACCAGCTGCAGGTCGCGGATGTCCCGCGATACGGTGGCCTGGGTAACGTCAAACCCGGCCTCCCGCAGGTGGGCCAGCAGATCCTCCTGCCGGTCGATGGGGTGCTTTTCGATCAGGTCCAAAATCGCCTGATGGCGCGCACTTTTCATCCAGATCATCTCCTCATGAGCTTGTTTTCAATGGCATAAAACTGTTCCGACTCGCGGAACGTGATCAACTGCAGTTTTTCCGGCGCCGCCGTCACGCGGAACCGTTCGCCCGCTTCCAGCACGTAGGCGGGGCCGCTGTCGGCGCAGACATAGCAGGGGTCGCGGTTTTCGGCGTCGGCGGCGATCTCCAGCGTGCGGCCGGCGGCAAACACCAGCGGCGCGGTATGTACGTTGTGGGCGCAGACCGGCGTCAGCACCATCACATCGGCGGCGCCATCCAACACCGGCCCCCCGGCCGAGAAGGAATACGCCGTCGACCCGGTCGGCGTCGCCAGGATCAACCCGTCGCTGCGGTAGCGGCTGACGAACGCGCCGTCGCAATATACACAGTAATCCATGGGGTGCATGCGGGTCTGGCCAAACACCACGATGTCGTTGATGGCCTGCGCCTGCCACTGCGCGTCGACGCCGCTGACCGCCAGCAGCCCGCGCGCGGCCAGGGTATAGTCCCCCGCCGCCAGGCGGCGCAGTTTTTCGGGCAGTTCTTCCACCTCGCAGGTGGCCAAAAAACCCGTGCGCCCCAGGTTGACGCCCAGCACCGGCTTGCCATAGCGCACACAGTCATGCCCGCTGCGCAGCAATGTGCCGTCGCCGCCGATGGTGATGACCTGGCCCGCCTGGCGGTAGGCCTGCGCTTCCGGCAGGACCGGCACGCCGGGCAGCTGGTCTTTCAAGGCGGGTTCCGCCAGCAGGACCGGCACCCCGTACTGCTGCAGCAGCGCGGCGATTTGCCGGGTGACGGCCAGCCCTTCGTCTTTTGTGATGTTGGGGATCAACAGAACGGACATCCGGGGCACCCTTTCGATTCAGTGGAGGTTCGGCGTCTTGTCCAGCGCTTCGTGCGCCGCGGCGACGACCGCGGGGATCGTTTCTGCCGGCAGCGGCTGCGGGTCGGCGCTGTGCTGCACGTACAGCAAAAATTCGATGTTGCCTTCCGGGCCTTTGATGGGGGAAAAATCCAGCCCGGCGGCGGTAAAATGGTTGGCCAGGGCATAGCTTTGCGCCATTTCCAGCACTTCGCGGTGGGTGGCCGGTTCGCGCACGACGCCTTTTTTGCCGACCTTTTCGCGCCCGGCTTCAAACTGCGGTTTGACCAGGCAGACGCCCACGGCGTCCGGCGTGCAGATCGCATCTGCCACCGGGAAGATGTGTTTGAGGGAGATGAACGATACGTCGACACTGAAAAACGCGACCGGTTCTGTAAGGTCCTCGGGCTTTACATTGCGGATGTTCGTGCGTTCCATGTTGACGACCCGCGCGTCGGTGCGCAGACTCCAGGCAAGCTGCCCGTAGCCAACGTCGACGGCATAGACCTTGGCCGCGCCGTTTTGCAGCATGCAGTCGGTAAAGCCGCCGGTCGACGCGCCGATGTCCATGCAGACTTTGCCATCGGGCCGCATCGGGAACACCTGCATCGCCTTTTCCAGCTTGAGGCCGCCGCGGCTGACGTAGCCGATGTCGTGCCCGCGCACCTCCACTTTGGCGTCGGGGGCGATCATCTCTCCGGCTTTGTCCGCCTTCTGCTCGTTGACAAAGACGATGCCGGACATGATCAGCGCTTTGGCGCGCTCGCGGCTTTGCACCAGACCGTTCTGGCACAGGTACTGATCCAGGCGGATCTTGCTCATTCCGCGTTCTCCTTTCGGTGGTCCAGCACATCGGCCGCCAGGGCGGCGGCGTCCAGCTGCTGGTCGCGCCGCAGTTCCGGCACGTTGGCGTGCAGCAGATGGGTATTGTCCACGGCATGCAGCAAAAATGTACCGGTCCAGCCTGCCTGCTGCAGCGCAAAGCACAGCTGTTCGCCAACGCTGCCGGTGCGCACAGAATCTTCCGCGAACAGGATGAGGCGGTAGTGCTTCAGCGTCTCGCACAGATCTTCCGGCAGCGGGTACAGGCGCAGCAGCTTAAAGCAGTCGGCCGGCACCTGGTTCTGGTACAAAAGGTCGCACGCGGCAATGATCTCTTCAGTCTGCGCGCCGTAACTGACGAGGGCGACCTCGGCGCCGGGGCGCGTTTCGATCTGGTCATACAGCGCGCCGCTGCACCCAAGGGCGGCCAGCGCCGGCTTTTCTTCCCCGCGTGCATAGCGGATGGCGCGGGGGCCGCGCTCCTGCAGAACCAGCACGCGCAGCCAGTGGCGCAGCTCCGCATAGTTGGCGGGCGCATACAGCGGGATGCCGATCTGGCTGAAAAACGCCGTGTCGTAAATGCCCTGGTGGGTGGCACCGTCGCCGGGCACAAGGCCCGCGCGGTCCACGGCGAACAGCACATCCAGTTTCATCAGGTTGACGTCGTGGATGATCTGGTCGTATGCGCGCTGAAAAAACGTCGAATAGATCGCCACGACCGGCAGAAGGCCCTGGCTGGCCAGGCCGCCGGCAAAGCTGACGGCGTGTTCCTCGGCCATGCCGACGTCGAAAAAGCGGTCGACATGGGCGTGTTTGAAGAAATTGAGCCCCGTGCCGTATTTCATGGCGGCCGTAACGGCGCAAAGGCGCGGTTCTTCCCCGCCCAGCTCCGCCAGGGCGGAACCAAAGATCGTCGAGAAGGAGTCCTTGGGCGAAAGCTCCGGGTCCATGAGGTGGCGCAGGTCGATGGAAGAGACTGCGTGGAACTCGCCGGGGTTTTCCTCGGCCGGTTTCAGGCCCTTGCCTTTCTGCGTGACGACATGCAGAAAGATCGGTGCGTACTGTTCGCGCAGGTTGTTGAGCATGTGGTCCAGCGAGATCACGTCATGGCCGTCCACCGGGCCGATATACTGGAAGCCCATCTCCTCAAACATTGTGGAATGGTAGATGCCGCGGCGCACAAACTGCTTGCCGCCCTGCAGCGCCTTGATCATCGAGACGCCCACAACGGGGATATTCTCCAGCACCGTTTCCATCTGCGCTTTGGCGTGGAAATACTTGGGGTCGGTGCGCAGTTTGGTCAGGTAGTTGGCCATCTGCCCGACATTTTTGGAGATCGACATCTTGTTGTCGTTCAAGATCACGATCAGGTTGTTGAGCATGCCGAGGTTGTTCATCCCCTCGTAGACCATGCCGCCGGTGAATGCGCCGTCGCCCACGATGACGACGACTTTGCCAGGCTCTTTTTTGAGCTTTTTCGCACGCGCGATGCCGATCGCCGTGGACAGCGCCGCGCTGCCGTGCCCGGCCACAAAGGCGTCGCAGTCGCTTTCGGCCGGGTTGGGGAAGCCGGAGATCCCGTCTTTCTGGCGCAGCGCCGCAAAACCGGCGCGCCGCCCCGTCAGCAGCTTATGGGTATAGCACTGGTGGCCGACATCAAACAGCAGTTTGTCCTGCGGCAGATCCAGGGTGCGGTGCAGCGCAACGGTGAGCTCCACCACCCCCAGGTTGGAGGAAAGATGCCCACCGGTGGAGGAAACGCTCCGGATCAAAAAACGGCGGATCTCCTCACACAGGCGCGGCAGTTCGGTTTCAGCCAGCAATTTTACGTCCCCGGGCGCCTGTATCCGATCCAGCAGCGGGTATTTCATTGTCCAGCACCTCGCAGTCGTTTCAACATTCACGCCATTGGCATAGCAAAGCCCAGCACGACCCCCAGGACCGCGCCGGTCAGTACTTCGATCGGCGTATGGCCGACCATCTCTTTGAGTTTTTTATCCCGCAAAAACGGCAGCGACACAGCGCCCTGGTCGATCCATTCGCTGAACATGCGGTTCAGCAGTTTGGCCTGCTCGCCGGTCTCGTAGCGAACGCCCATGGCGTCGTACATCACGATGATGGAAAGCACGGCGGCGATGGCAAACTCTGTCGAGCCGACGCCGCAAAGGCGCCCCGTCGCCACGACCATGGCGCAGACCGTGGCCGAGTGGGAGCTGGGCATGCCGCCCGCACCCCACACGCGCTCGGCGATAAAGCGGCGGAACGTGATCAGATTTAAGATCACCTTGATCAGCTGTGCCAGCAGCGAAGCGCATAGCGCCGTCACCAGCACGAAATTCCAGCTCAAAGCTGCGCGCAGCAAAGTCATGGGTCACATCCTTATTTTTTCCGTTGCAGCAAGTCGTCCGCCAACAGGCGCAGCAAAGCGGCCTCTTCGCCAAAGCCCTGCAGCGCGTCCAGCGCCGCCCGGTTATGGTTTTCTGCCAGCGCACGTGCGCCCTGCAGCCCATACAGCGTCACAAACGTCGTCTTGTCCATGCTGGCATCACTGCCGGCCGGCTTGCCCAGTTCCGCCGTGGTGGCGGTCACATCCAAAATATCGTCAACGATCTGGAACACCAGGCCCAGTTCAGCGGCATACTGCGCCAGCGCCGCGCGCAGCGCTTCGTCCGCCCCGGCTGCCAGGCACCCCAGCTCCACCGCCGCCACGATCAACGCACCGGTCTTGTGGGCGTGCAGCGCCCGCAGCTGTTCCTCGCTGGCGGGCTGGGTCTCATAGCGCTTGTCCAGTTCCTGCCCGTACAGCATACCGCGCGCGCCGCCGGCTTTGGCCAGCACGGCAGCCGCCTGCACGCGGCTTTGCGCCGGCAGCGCCGCGTTGGCGATCACTTCAAACGCCGCCGTCACCAGGGCGTCAGCCGCCAGCAGGGCCGTTGCCTCGCCGTACTGTTTGTGGCAGCTCGGCCGGCCGCGGCGGAAATCATCATCGTCCATGCAGGGCAGGTCGTCATGGATCAAAGAGTAGCAGTGCAGCATCTCCAGCGCGCAGGCGTACGCCAGCGCCCGTTCTGCCGGGGCGCCGGCCAGCTCGCAGGCCGCCAGCGTCAGCACCGCGCGCACGCGCTTGCCGCCGCCCAACAGGCTGTAGCGGGCCGCCTGCCCGATTTCGGCGTCTTGCGGCAGGTATTCATCGCACAGTTCCGCCAGGCGCTGCTCGGTCCGCTGCGCCCAGGCCTGCGCCGTTTCTTTGTATTGCTGCTGTGTCATAGCGCATCCCCCGCTTTTTCTGCCAGCCCGGCGTCGATCTCCTCGATCTTGAGCTGGGCGTCATCCAGCGTCTGTTTGCAGTAGCTGATCAGCCCGGCAGCCTCGGCATACACTTTGACCGACTGCGCCAACGGGGTGGCGTCGTCCTGTAAAACGCCCAACAGCTCCTGCAAACGCTGCATGCCTTCCTCAAACGATTTTGGCTGCTTCATGGTGTTTCCCTTTCCTGCTCGGTTTGTGGGCGCACCGCCTGCACGATGCAGTCGGCCTCGGCCGCGGCGCCGTGCAGCGTGATGTTCTGCCCCGGGCGCAGCGCGTCTACAGTGCGCACCGCGCCGTCCTGTGTCACGATAACGTACCCGCGCGCCAGGATGCCGTATGGGTTCAAAGACTGCGCCAGAGCCGCCGCACTGCGCAGGCTCTCCCCTGCGCGGCGGGTGCGGTGCTGCTGGGCCAGCTGCACCGCATCCTGCACGCGTTCCAGGTCCTGGGCGCGGCGCGCCATGGCACGGCGCTGGTTCTGCATGCCGGCGCCGGCGGCGGTCATACTGAATCTATTATAGCATATTTGCAGGCGGTTCTGCATACTTTTTTGAATATTCTCCTGCAAAATGGCAATTTTTTGCAAAAATTCCCGGCGGTCCGGTACGCAGAGTTCCGCCGCGGCCGAAGGCGTCGGCGCGCGCAGATCCGCCACATAATCAAGGATGGTGGTGTCGATCTCATGCCCTACGGCGGAGACCAGCGGCTTGCGGCAGGCGGCCGCCGCGCGGGCGATGCGCTCGCTGTTGAAGATCCACAGATCCTCTTTGCTGCCGCCGCCGCGGGTGACCAGAATGACCTCTGGGCGTGGGTCGCGGTCCAGCGCACGGATCCCGGCGACGATGCTGCGCTCGGCTTCCAGCCCCTGCACGGTGACCGGCGCCAGCAACAGTTTCGTCTGGGGCCAGCGCCGGGCGATGACCGTCTGCACGTCCTGCCAGGCCGCGCCGGTCTTGCTGGTGACGACGCCGATGCAGCGCGGCACCGGCGGCAAGGGGCGTTTGCGCTCCGGGGCAAAGAGGCCCTCGGCCTCCAGCTTTTTGTACAGCGCCTCAAACGCCATCTGCGCGGCACCCGCGCCAAAGGGGCGCATGTAGTCGACATAGAGCTGGAACGCGCCGTCGCGCTCGTACAAAGTGGCGCGGCCATAAGCCAGTACCCGCATGCCGTTTTGCGGCTCAAAATTCAAAAGCCGGGCTTGCCCGCGGAACATCACGCCCTTGACGCTGGCGTTCTCGTCCTTGAGCGTAAAGTACAGGTGCCCGCTTTTGTAATGCCGTGTAAAGCCGGAAAGCTCGCCGCAGACGATGACATCGCTGAGCGGCGCGCAGTCGTCCAGCACGCGGCGCACCATGCGGTTGAGCGCGCTTACGCTGATGTAGTCGGCCATGCGCCCACCTCCCTGGCTGCCAGGATGGAAACGCCGATGGCGTTGTCGCTGGCATATTTCCCAGGCACAAAACAAGCCCCCGGCACGCGATGTGTCACATAGGCGCGGATCAGCTCGCTGCTCATCACGCCGCCGGCAAACACCACCGGCAGGCCGGGGTGCTGCTGCAGTGCCGCGCCCGCCATACGCACCAGCGTTTCGGCAATGCACAGCAGGCAGTATTTGCATACATACGGGGCGTCTTTTCCCTGTGCAAGCAGCTGCGTGCACTGGTTTTCCAGCCCGGAAAGGCTGCAATTTTGCCCCTGCACACTGGCTTTGGGGCGGATGCGCTCCGGGCACAGGGCGGCCTGTTCGCTGACATACGCCCCAGCCGGGAACGGGTACCCCAGTTTGACCCCCAGCCGGTCAACGGCCTGCCCGGCGTACAGATCGCTGCTGGTGCCCAGCGGCGTGACCGCCTGCGCGCCATGGCACAAAAGCAGGTCGGTCGTGCCGCCCGAGACATGGAACACCAAACTTTCCCCGGTAAACAGTTCCGGCCGGCCGGTGGCAAACAGCGCCGCCGCGATATGCCCCTGCTGGTGCGTCGTCTGCACCAGCGGCAGCGCTTTGGGCAGCGCAAAGGCCGTGGCGGCGCTGATGCCAGCCAAAAAGCACGGCATATAAGACCCCTCCACCGGGCGCGGCTTGGCCGAAACGCCGACGGCCTGCACCCTGCCCAGGTCCGTTTTGCCCGCCAGCTCCGCCAGCATCGCAGGCAGCGCCGCCGTGTGGTGGAACAGCGCGTCGCTTTGGCGCAGCCCCAGCTGCCCGGGGCGCACCGGCAGAAACTTTTTGCAATCGCAAACAACCTCTCCGGCGTTTGTGTCAAACACTGCCAGAGAGGTTGCATAATTGCTGGTATCGATGCCCAGCGTCAACATTGTGCTTCCGCGCTTTCTTCCCGTTCGCGGGCCACGGTGCCCAGCAGACCGTTCACGAACTGGTGGTCGCTTTCGGCCCCGTATTTTTTGACGAGCTCCACCGCCTCGTTGATGGCGACACCGGGCTTTTGCTCCTCGCCATACAGCATTTCTGCCAGGGCCAGGCGCAGGGCCACCAGCGCCACGCGCGGCACGCGGTTCAGCGTCCAGCCTTTCAGGTGCGCGGTGATGACGGCGTCCAGTTCTTCGGCGTGGTCGTTCATGGCCGCCAGCAGCTGCGCGGTGAACGCGTCGCCCTGCGGCGGCTCGGCATCCTCCGGCAGTGCGGGGGCCTCGGGTTCAAAGGTGGCGGCAAACGCCGTCAGGTAGGCCGCCTCGCGGGATTCGCGGCGGGTCAGCTTTTTCGACATACTTGGTTTCCTGTCCTTCTTCTTCAATCCTGTGCTTCGGGCTGGGCCAGGCCGACCACCAGTACATCCACGCGGGATACCGTGATCCCGGTCATGTTCTGGATCGTCTGCTTGACGTTTTCCTGCACGCTTTCGCACAACGGCATGATCTTGTGCCCATACCGCGTCGTCAGATGCACGGCAACGGAAGCCACGCCGTCGTCCAGCGTGACGCTGACCGCCTTGCGCAGCCCGGTACGGCCCAAAAGGCCGCGCACGTTCTGGCTGCCGCCGGCCGTGACCTGGGCCACGCCGTCCACTTCCAACGCTGCCAGCCGTGCGATCTTGGCCAAAACATCGGTAGAGATCTGCAGGCTGCCCCCGATGGTGTTCTGCACATCCATGTTGTATACCCTCCCGTTGCCAGTGGCCCGGCAGGGGCCACGTTTTCTTATAGTATAGTTTAGTGTACCACAAAACCATACCATTTGCAACCGATCCGGCGGGTTATTTTACCTCGACGATGGTGATGTCTTTGGCGTCCAGGCCGGCGCACTGGTTCATCAGCGCGTCGCGGATCTGCGTGACTTCGGCGGCTGTCAGCGCATCGTTTTCGGTCATCACCGTCACGTTGGCTTTTTCGCCCTCCAGGTTGACGACACAGTCGGCAAAGCCCTTGGACTTGATCAGCGTTTCCAGCTTGGTCTCCAGCGTGATGTTGTTGACCTGGGCGCTCAGGCGCGTCGTCAGCGCTTTCTGCTCCTCCTCGCTGACGTTCGTATCCTTCAGCGCATCGTTCAGCGCTTCCAGCGCTTCGTCGCGCGCTTTGCTGCGCGAAAGGCGCGCCTGCTCAAAAAACTCGGCGCCGGTATCCTGGCTGACGCTGACAAGCTGCGCCTCGCCGTAATTTTTGTTGGCGGCCGGTTCGCCTTCTCCGCTTTGTGCCGCGGCGGCCGTTTGCGCTTCCAGCGGGTCCAGCACCGGTGCTGCATCGGCGGCTGTCTCCACCGCCGCCTGCGTCTGCCCGGCCGTTACGTCCTGCGGGGCCTCCCGCGCAAAGGACCAGTTCAGGTAGATGGCCGCCCCCAGCGCCAGCACCATCACGGCGGCCGTTGCCTGGCGGCTTTTGCTTTGCTTGGTTGCAGATCGATTCATAACAGAGCCTCCTTTATTGTGCCGGTGCCATTTGGGCGACGGTGATGTGGTGGGCGCCTGCGCCGGTCAGGGCCTGCACCAGCGTGACGACACGGTTTTGCACGGCGGCGTCGGCCCCGCCCGCGCACACAACGGCCACGCCCAGCACCCGGGGCATGCGCACGGTCTGCACAAGCCCGCTGCCGCCCGGCAGCACATGGCTGACTGTGGCGGAACCGTCGGCTGCGGTCTCCTGGTCGGTGACATAGACGGTCTCCTCCTGCTGTTCCAGTGTGACCACGACCTCCACACTGCCCACGCCCTCGGTCTTGGCAAGCACGGCCTGCAGCTTGGTTTCCAGCTCCTGCGCATAGTTCGCCTGGCTTTGCGCCGCCGCGGCCGCAGGCTGTGTTTCGCCGGGGTCCTGCTGCGGGATCCACTCCGAAAACGCCAGCAGCAAAAGCCCGGCCAACCCCGCGCCCACCAACAGGTTGATCCGTTTTTTCTCATCGGCCCACAGCGCCGCGCCGCGCTGCACGGCGCGCTGCCACAGGGCGGAAAACGCTTTCATGCAGCCCCACCCCCTGTGACGATCTGCCAGGGCAGCTGCCCGCAGCTGGCGGCCAGCACCGCCTCGGCCCGGGCGCGGTCGCTTTCGCGCGCCAGTTCCACACAGCACACGCCGCCGCGGATCTGTACAGCGGCGTCCACGCCGGCCTGCGCAAGGACCTGCTGCACCGCCCCCGCCGAAGCCGAAAGCCCCAGCTCCCGGCTGTAGGCCTCATACTGCTGCACGGGCTGCTGCGCGGTATCCGGCAGCTGGCGCAGCGTCCGGGCCAGCGCCGGCCAGTCTGCGCCGCGCAGCATCTGCAAGGCTGCCGTTATAATATATAGCGCCAGCACAGCGTTTATGACGGCAGAAAACCCGTTTTCCGGCCAAAAGACACGCAGGACGCCGGCCACCGTCGTCGCGATGCAGCAGCCCAGCGCCAAATGCCGGATGGTATCCATGGTCATCCCCCATTCCCTGTGATCAAAAGCAAGGCCGTCGACAAAAAGACCATAAAGAAGTACAGCACCAAAATGGAAGCGCAGAGTTTTGTCCCCTCCAGGTACAACCGGCACAGCTGCCCGCAGGCTCTCTGCCCGCCGGCCAGGGCCGCTGCCCCCGCCGCCGCAAAGGCAGCACCATAGAACAGGCACTGTAAAAACACCGGTACAAAGGCGGCCGCCAGCGCCAGCAGCGCCGCCAGCGCCAGGGAGCCTTTGAGCAGCTGCACGGCGGCCGCCGCACCGGACAGCGCCGCCGAAGCTGCGTCGCCCACCACCGGGATAAACCCTTGCAGCACGCTTTTGCCGGTGCGCAGCATGGCGGTATCCACCGTGTTGGCCAGCACATTTTGCAGCCCCAGCACCGCGCCAAACACCACACCGCACAGTTTCAGCAGCCATTGCAGGCCGCGCGCCAGCAAAGACGCCGCTTCGGCCACGCCTGCGCCGCCCCAGATGCAGGCGCAGGCGGCAAAGCAGAAATAGATCTGCATCACCGGCAGCAGTACGCTTTGGATCAGCCCTGCCAAAAAGCCCGACATCGTCAAAAACATGCCGCTGTACACCAGCGAGCCGGCCGTCTGCCCGCCTGCGGCCGCCACGCCGCTGAACACCGGGACAAACGCGACGAGGTAGTTCTGGCAGTCTCGTGCCGTCGTCAGCACCGTTTCGCTCATCGTCATCATTGCGTCCAGGCTCAGCACGCCGAATCCCAGCGCCGCCACGGCGTCCAGGCAGCGCCGCCCGCTTCCGCCGCCTGCCAAAAGCCCCAGCACCCCGGCCAGCAGCAGATACCCGCCCGCCTGCAGCGCAAAACGGAACGGTTCCTGCAGACCCTTTGTGGCGGCGCCGGCCAGCCACCCCAGCAGGTCGTCCCACTGCCAAGCGGCGGCATCCTCCACGGTGGGGGCGTCGTCCGCCAAAAACGCCTGCACATCCGGCGGCAGGGTCTCCGCGCCCGCGTGCGGCGGCGACGCCCACAGCAGAAACATCACTGCAAATACCCAGCATAAGCATCGAACAGCTGCTGCAACAGCGGCAGCGCCTGCAGCAGCGCCAGCACACGGCCGCACAGCTCGGCGGCGGTAGCCGCCGCCAGCAGCCCGCCTTCGCGGCAGACGTCGGCCGCCAGCTGGGCCACCAGTACGATGCCCAATACCCGCAGCAGGCACCCTATGCCCTGCCCCGGCAGCGAAGCGTCGAGCGTTTGCAGCCAGGCCACGAGCGGCTCCACCTGCCGCGCCGCTGCCAGCAGCAGCCCCGCCGCCGCCCCCACCGACACCAGAAACGCAAACGCCGGCTGGTCTTTTTTGAGCGCCAGACACAACACCACCGCCACCAACGCCGCGGCCGCCAACTTGAAGATCAACATAAAGTCCCATCACAGTTCAAACAGCGCTTTGATCAGCACAAACAAGTCGCTGATCTGGCGCACCAGCATGCTCAGCACCACGATCAGCCCCGCCAACGTCGTCATCATAGCCTGATCTTCGCGCCCGGAACGGATCAGCAGCTGGTTCAGCACCGCCACGATGATGCCGGTGGCGGCGATTTTGAATACAAGATCAATGTCCATGGCGCGCCCCCTACCACAGTAAGATCACAGCCAGCACGCCCGCACAGGCGCCCAACCGCGGCCACAGGCTGCGCGCCGCCTGCGCCTCGTGCCGGCATTGCGCGGCGGCGTCCTCACACAGCGCGGTCAGGCGGCGCAAGGTCGCGCAGGCCCCGGCGCGCGGCTCCCACGCCAGCTGTTCCAGGCCCTGGCGCACCTCCTGGCACAGGGCGGGCGCCAGCGCCCCGGGCAGCGGCAACTCCGCCAGGGTGCGGCACCCTGCCGCCCCCAGGCGGGCAAATTCCGGGTAGGCCGCGGCGCGGCGCAGCAATTCCTCTGCGCGCAGCGGCTGGTACGCCAGCGTGCCCTGCAGGTACCCCAGCATCCGCGCAAAGGTATGTAGCTGCCGCCAGCGCGCATAGCTGCGCTTGTAGACCGCCAGCCCGCCGCCGGCGCCGGCTGCTACCAGCAGCACCGCCCCCAGCAGCCGCAGTACCAGGCTCATGGCAGCGCCACCCATTCCGCCATCGTCCCCGGCTTTTCGCGGCCATCCAAAAAAACAGCCTGCCGGAAAGCACCCGCCTGCAGCAGCTGCTGCAAAAACGGTTTTTGGCGCAAAGTCTCCGTCGTGTCGCAATGGACGGAAGCCAGGAACCGCACGCCGGTGGCAAGGCCGCGCTCCACCGCCGCAGCATCCTGCGTGGTGCCCAGCTCGTCGCAGACGATGAAAGCCGGGTTCATGCAGCGCAGCGCCATCTCGATGCCTTCGGCCTTGGGGCAGCGTGTGTAGACATCGCACCGCATCCCCGCCGTTGACAGCCCCCCGCCGCCCTCGCCCGCCATCAGCTCGCAGCGCTCGTCCACCACGCAGACGACCGCGTCTTTTTGGCTCAAAAGCTGTACCAGCGTGCGCAGAAACGTCGTCTTGCCGCTGCCGGGCGCGCCGGCCACCAGCAGACTGCCGGAGCCCTCGGCAAGATACTGCTGTACCGGCTGCGGCACATCGCAGGTCACCCAGCGCGCCACGCGCAGGTTCAGCGACGTCACAGCGGAAAACCCGCTGCCGCCCCAGCTGCCGGCCACGCCGATGCGGTTCCCGCCCTCGACAGTGAAAAAACCCTGGCGCAGTTCTTCCTCATACGCATAGACAGAATGCTGGCACAGATGCAAAAAGCACGCCTGCAGGTCTGCCTCGCCTATATGGGCAGCCCGCCGCGCCCCCGGCAGGAACTTGGCGCAGGGCGTCAGGCGGCCCTGCAGCGTAAACAGCACCGGCTGCCCCCGGCGCAGGCGGATCTCCTGCACATAGGGCGCATAACGCGGCGAAAGTTTGCCAAGCTCCCCGGCCAAAGGCTGCGGCAGCGCGGCCACAAGACGGTAATACTCGTCCATGGTTGTCCTCACCTCACACTGCACTGTATGTGCGGGTGGGCCGAAGTAGAACCAATGCGTGTCCCTCATCTGTCCCCAAACGGGGCGGCCGCGCTTCGCCAGCCTGTCCTACCACTCCTGCACAAAACAAAAAAACGGAGTAACGGGAGACATCTTCTCCACATTACTCCGTTATTCTATCCCATTCTTGACAAACGATCGGGTCCGCTTGACACCTTCGTTTGCCTCTGGACAGGCTTAGTGCTTGATGGCGGCAGCCACTTCAGCAGCAAAGTCCTCGTTGCGCTTCTCGAGGCCCTCGCCCTTGATGAAGTGGGTGTAAGCAGCGATCTGGATGTCACCGCCCAGCGCCTTGGCAGTGTCGGCCACATACTTCTTGACGTCCATGTTGCCGTCCTTGATGAAGGCCTGGTCGACGAGGCAGTTCTCTTTGTAGAACTTGCCCAGCTTGCCGATGGCCATCTTCTCTTTGATGGCGTCGGGCTTGTTGGCGGTCTTGGGATCGTTGGCCATCTGGGCCAGGATGATCTCCTTCTCCTTGGCGATGGTCTCAGCCGGGACAGCCGCCTCGTTCAGGTAGCTGGGGTTGGCCGCAGCGATCTGCATGGCGATGTCCTTGCCGAAGGCCGCAAACTCGGCCTTGGCGGCGACGTCGTCGCTGGTCTCGAACTTGACGATGACGCCGTGGGTGCCGCCGCCATGGACGTAGGCCGCGCAGTGGCCGTCGTAGCGGGCAAAACGGCGGACCTTGATGTTTTCTTTGATGACGAGGATCAGCGCTTTCAGCGCGTCGTCCACCGTGCCGTCGTCCATCTTGCAGGCCATCAGCGCCTCGACGTCGGCGGGGTTCTGCTCGGCCACAACGGCGGCCAGGTTCTTGGTGAACTCAACGAACTTATCGTTCTTGGCGACGAAGTCGGTCTCGGCGTTGACCTCAACGACGACGGCGCAGTTCGGGAAAGAAACGGCGTAGACCATGCCCTCAGCGGCAATGCGGCCGGCCTTTTTGCTGGCGGTGGCCAGGCCCTGCTCGCGCAGGATCTCGATGGCCTTTTCAAAGTCGCCATCCGCCTGGGTCAGCGCCTTTTTGCATTCCATCATGCCGCAGTCGGTCTGGCGGCGCAGTTCCATTACGTCTTTTGCAGAAACAGCCATAGTCTCTTTGTCCTTTCTATCTTACCCAGTTGTATCTCGCTTACGGCCCGATCAGGCTTCCGCGTTCTCGGTGGTCTCGGCGGCGGGGGCATCCTGGACGCCCTGCTTGCCCTCGAGGGCAGCGCTGGCCATCGCGCCGGAGATCAGCTTGACGGCGCGGATGGCGTCGTCGTTGCCGGGGATCACGTAGTCGATCTCATCGGGGTCGCAGTTGGTGTCGACGATGGCCACGATGGGGATGTGCAGCTTGCGGGCCTCGGAGACAGCGATGCGCTCCTTGTGGGGGTCGACGATGAACATCGCCTTGGGCAGGGTCTTCATGTCCTTGACGCCGCCCAGGTATTTGTCCAGCTTGGCCATCTCGAGCTCGAGCTTGACGACTTCCTTCTTGGGCAGCAGATCGAACGTGCCGTCGGCCTGCATGGTCTTGAGCTGCTCCATGCGGTCGATGCGCTTGCGGATGGTGCGGAAGTTGGTCAGCATGCCGCCAAGCCAACGCGCGTTGACATAGTGCATGCCGCAGCGGGTCGCCTCGTCACGGATGGACTCCTGCGCCTGCTTTTTGGTGCCGACGAACAGGATCTCGCCGCCCTCGGCCACGGTATCACGGACAAAGTTGTACGCCTCGTCCAGTTTCTTGACGGTCTTCTGCAGGTCGATGATGTAGATGCCGTTGCGCTCGGTGAAGATGTACTTCGCCATCTTGGGGTTCCAGCGGCGGGTCTGGTGGCCAAAGTGAACGCCGGCCTCCAGAAGCTGTTTCATAGATACGACTGCCATTGTTTGTTTCCTCCAATAAATTTAGTTTTACCCTCCGCACTGCGTTTTATGTTTCCTAACCCTGTTTTTGGGAAAAAAGGGCACAAAAAAACAACGCAATGCGTGCGTATTGCCGTACTATAGTAGCACAAGCCCTTGCGGATTGCAAGGGCTTTTTGCGTATTTTTGCAAAAAATGTGCGCAGCAAGCGGCTTTTCAGGCAAAATCCTGCCCGGATGCCGTGTACAGGTGGGTGCGCAGCACCTGGCACTGCCACGCCGGCGCGCCGCCCTGCCCGTGCAGGCAGTCCATCAGCAGCGCCGGGTTGAGGTTGAGTGCCTCGCCCGAGCCGCAGGGCAGCAGGATGTCGAACGCCAGTTCCTCCCCTGCCACAGTATAGTCGATGCGCGGCAGATATTGTTTCAGGTCCAGCGTCTTGTGCCCGCGCTTGGTCTTTTTGGTCACCTCGGCTGTTTCGGCGGCGTTGTAGGCGTCCAGCGCGGCAGCCGAAGCCGCCGGCATCGTGATGTGGTAGGCCGCCGTGGCGATCTCGCCGACTTTTGCCTGCGCCGGGGCGACTTTGGTAACGGTGATGCCGCGCGGCATCAGCGGCTGCAGGGCTGCGCTCCAGGCTTCGCCGTCGATGTGCTCCTGCTCGGTCTTGACCTCGCAGCTCTCGCACAGGCTCTCCTGCCCGAGAGAGAGCGGGCAGGAAAACGAAAGATAGATATGCGGGTTGAAGCCCTGGGTATACCACACCGGCAGCCCGCTGATCTTGAGCAGGCGGTGGAACACGCGCTGCAAGTCCAGCAGCGAGATATAAGCGGACTCGCCGCATTTTTCAAAGAAGATCCTGACGGTAGTCAAAGCACGGCCCTCCCAGCAGTTTGTTGGCCCCGCAGGCGCTGCACTGGCGGTTGCAGGGCTGCGTCGTCTGCGCTTGCAGCGCTTTTTGGTATTCCCGCACCAGGAAACTGTGGCTGACGCCGACGTCGAGGTGGCTCCACGGCGTCACTTCGTCGAGGCCCAGGGCGCGGTAGTTGTAAAAGTCCGGGTCGACGCCGCAGGCGGCAAACGCCCGCATCCAGCGGTCGTAGTCGAAGTACTCCTCCCACGTGTCGAAGAAAGCGCCGTCCTCAAACGCCGTTTCGATCACGCGGCCCAGGCGGCGGTCGCCTTTGGCGAACACGCCCTCCAGCACGCTGGTGGCGCTGTCGTGGTAGTTGACCTTGATCTTGCGCGAATGTACGCAGCTGAGCAGGTATTTCTGCTTTTCTCGCAATGCTTCACGGCGGTCCTGCGCGCAGAACTGGAACGGCGTGTCGGGCTTGGGCACAAAGCAGGCGACGCTGATGGTGACCTGCACGCCCTTGCCTTTGGGGCGGTCGGGGATCTGGTAGAACAGATCGACCACGCGCTGGGCGGTATCGGCGATGCCCTTGATGTCCTCCATCGTCTCGGTGGGCAGGCCCATCATAAAGTAAAGCTTGACCGAGGTATACCCCTCGGAGAACGCGATGCGGCAGCCGCGCTCGATCTGCTCCCAGGTGACGTTTTTGTTGATGACGTCGCGCAGGCGCTGCGTGCCGGCTTCCGCCGCGAAGGTCAGGCCGCTCTTGCGCACTTTGGTCGTCTTTTCCACCAGCGACTGCGAGAAGTTGTCCACCCGCAGCGAGGGCAGCGACAGGCTGACGTGGTCGGCCTCCGCCCAGGAATTGAGGCGGTCCAGGATTTCCTCCAGCCGCGAATGGTCAGAAGTTGAAAGGCTCGTCAGGCTCAGCTCGTCATACCCGGTACGGCGGCACAGCTCGCGCGCGCAGTCGCTGATCTGCTGGGGCGACCGCTCGCGGAACGGCCGGTAGATCTGCCCGGCCTGGCAAAAGCGGCAGCCGCGCACGCAGCCGCGCAGCACCTCGACGCAGGCGCGGTCCTGCACGGCGCCCACCAGCGGCACGACAAAGTCCACCGGCGGGGCGTAGTCGTCCATGTTTTTGACGATGGCCTTGGTGACGCGCGCCGGCACGCCGGGGCGGTTGGGGGTGATGGCTTCGATGCGTCCATCGGGCAGGTAGGTCACGTCATAGAACGCCGGCACATAAACGCCGGGCAGTTTTGCGAGTTCTTGCAGCAGGGTCTCTTTGTCCCAGCCCTGCTTTTTGCCCGCTTCCACCGTGGCGCAGATGTCCTGCAGCATCTGCTCGCCCTCGCCCAGCTGCATCACATCAAAAAAGTCCGCCATCGGCTCGGCGTTGCACACGCAGGGGCCGCCCGCAATGATCAGCGGCCAGCGCTCGTCGCGGTCCGCCGCGCGCAGCGGGATACCGCTCAAGCGCAGCATCGCCAGCACGTTGGTGTAGCACAGCTCATATTCCAGCGAGAAGCCCACGATGTCAAACTCCGTCAGCGGGTCCTTGCTTTCCAGGCAGTACAGCGGGATGCCCAGGCGTTCCATCTGCTCTTTCATATCGGTCCAGGGCATGAACGCGCGCTCGCACCACCAGTTTTCGTGCCGGTTCAAAAGATCGTACAAGATCTTTTCGCCCAAAAAGGACATGCCGATCTCGTAAGTATCGGGGAAACAGAACGCCATGCGCACATCTACGTTGTGTTTGTCTTTGTATACGCAGCCCGGTTCGCCGCCGGTGTAGCGGCCCGGCTTTTGCACCAGGCTCAGCGCTTCTTTGAATTTTGGGGAAAATCCCGCCATGTTCGGCATCCTTTCGTGTTGGTATTTCGTTTATTGTAGCGTATGCGCGGGCAAAATGCAACCGCCCGCAGCAGGCGCGCGCCGGCCTGCAAAATGCGTGTGCCATCCAGCCCCGGCAGCGGCAGCAGGTTAAGGCCCGCCACCAACAGATTGGTGCCGGCGAACCAGTACCCCAGGTAACGGTAGCATCCGGTCAGATCCATCGCAGCCAGCACGGCCCCGCAGGCCAGCAGGTTGACGCCGGGCCCGGCCGCCGCCAGCGCCAGTTCCTGCCAGGGCGACGGCGTCACGCCGCGCCACAGCAGGCAGACGCCCCAGGGGGCGGCCTGCAGGTCCGGCCAGCGGCCCCACAACAGCCGGTAGACCAGCACGTGCCCGCTCTCGTGCAGCAGCGCGCACAAAAGGCCGACCCGCAACACCCCGGTGCCGTCCCAGGCCAGCAAAACGGCCAGCAGAAACAGGCAGGCCCGCGGCGCCTGGCAGCGCAGGCGGGCGCTACGCTGCGTTTTGCAGTGCTTGCGTCGGGTCATAGCGGATTCCCTGGTGCAGCAGCTCAAAATGCAGGTGCGGTCCCGTCGTGTTGCCGGTCTGGCCCACAGTGCCCAGGCGCTGCCCGGCTTCGACCCGCTGCCCGGCGCGCACGAACAAATACTGCAGGTGCGCATAAAGCGTCTCGTCCCCGTCCGCGTGCAGGATGCGCAGGTAATTGCCATAGCTGCTGTGCGTGCCCGCCACGCGGACGACGCCGCCGGCCGCCGCCAAAACCGCCGTGCCCTCGGCGGCTGCCAGGTCGTTGCCCAGGTGGAAATCGCTGCCGGAACCGCCCATGGGGTCGCTGCGCCACCCGTAGCCGGAGGTGCGCGCGGCCTGCCCGCCCGCCAGTGGGAACACCAGCGGCTGCGCGAGGAAATACGCTTCCTCCCGCGCGCCGGAAGGCGCCGGCTGCGCTTTGCCGTGCGCGGCGCGCGGCGCGGCCGTTTCAGCGGTGTCTTCTGCGCTGTGGCGCAGGGCGTCTGCGGCGCGGCTTAAAGTCTGCACCGCTTCCTCGGTGAACTTGGCCAGGCTGCGCTCCCCTGCCAAAAACAACCCCTGGTCCGGCTGCAGGGCTTGCACGCAGGCCTGGCGCAGCTGCGGCCAAACCGGCCATTGCAGCCCTTTGGCAGCGGCGGCCAGCGCCAGCACCGCCAGGCACAGCAATACCTGCCCCAGCAGGATGCAGTCCTCCCTGCGGCGGCGCGCAGCCTTACGGCGCGCAGACGGCGGCCGCAGCGATGCGGCGGCGGTTTCTTCCCACACGGCAAACACCCCCTGCAACAGTATATAGGGGCGGGCAAAAAAATATCCATACCGGCGTTGCTGTACCGGTATGGATAGAAAAACCGTTTTAAGCCCCCAGCGCGCCGTGCAGCTGGGTCATGCGTGCCTCCAGCAGCTTGATGGGTTTGGCAAAAAGCCCCAGGCCCTGGATCTCCAGCGTGCCCTCCAGCGTGGTGGAGTCCCCACCGCCGAACAAGATCGCCGTGAAGCTGCCGGAGATCTTGCCGCACTGGAACGTACAGCTCAGGCAGCGTCCTTTTTCGCGGCGGGTGAACTGCAGCTGCACTTCCTTGCCGTCAGTGTGGCGCTCCACCGCGCGCATGCCGTCGCTGTCCTCCTCATATTCGCGCACTTCCTTGCACCAGCCGTTCAGCGTCGGCTTGGCCAGGTACAGCCACAGTTTTACCGGGTCACAGGAAAAACTTTCGGTGATCACACAGGTTTTCAAGGGTACGACCTCCTTATTTTTTGCCGCTGCCGCGGCCAAACAGGTTCTGCCACAGCCCCGGGCGGGACGGGCGCAGCGGCGAGGTTTTGCGGTTGACGGGTTTCGCCACGGCCTTGGGGGCGGCCGGTCTGGGCGGTTCCGGCGTTTTGGCCGGTTTCGGCGGTTCGGGCGCCGCAAACCCGTTTTGGAAATAGCCAAACATCGCCATCTGGCTGTCGACCGGGGGCTGCCCTTCGGCCGGTTTGACCTTGGTGTAGGTACCGTCGGGCTGCATCTCGCGCGCGTTGACGGTGTCGCGCAGCTGCAGGTCCAGGATGCCGCGCAGCTTTTTGGCGATGGCCGCATCGTCCACGCGCACGCCGACTTCGACGCGGCGCTCGGTATTGCGGGTCAGAAAGTCGCCCGACGCGATGTAGATGCGCATATCCTCGCCGCTGCCAAAGCAGTAGATGCGGGAATGTTCCAGATACCGGCCCACGATGCTGCGGATATGCACGTTCTCGGTATATCCGGGCACGCCGGCACGCACACAGCAGATGCCGCGCACGATCATATCGACGCGCACGCCGGCGCAGCTGGCCTCGATGATCTTGGCCATGATCTGCGGGTCGTTGATGGAGTTGTTTTTCAGGATGATGGAAGCCTCCTGCCCCTGCATCGCGCGGGCGATCTGGCGGTCCATCTCCTCCAGCAGCACAGTCTTGAAGTGCAGCGGCGCCACCAGCATGGTGCCGACGTCGCTGGTCAGGCGCTGCAGGGCCATGTTGTTGAAGACGGCGCTGGCTTCCTCGCCGATCTCCTGGCGGGTCGTGATGAAAGAGAGGTCGGTGTACTGCTCGCTGGTCTTTTCGTTGTAGTTGCCGGTGCCGATCTGCGTCAGGTAGTGGTATTTGCCGTTCACGCGGCTGGTGATCAGCGTCAGCTTGGAATGTACCTTGTAATCGTCAAAGCCGTACAGCACGGTGCAGCCGGCGTCCTGCAGCTGTTTGGACCAGTCGATGTTGTTCTGCTCGTCAAAGCGGGCGCGCAGCTCTACCATCGCCACGACTTCCTTGCCGTTTTCGGCCGCGTTGATGAGCGCCGCGACGATCTGGGAGTCGCTGGCCATGCGGTACAGCGTCATCTTGATGGAAACGACGTCCGGGTCCGACCCCGCGCGCTGCAGCATGCGGATGAACGGCCGGATGCTCTGGTAGGGGTAGGCCAGCAGCACGTCGTGCTTGCGCACCTCGGTGTAGAGGTCGTACCCGGCCGGGGCCTGCATCGGTTTGGCGGCCGGGTAGAACATCTCGGCATGGCTGCCGTCGCCCGCGATGCGCCCGGCCAGCTTGAACAGGCTGGCGCTGTCCAGCGGCGAAGTCTGTGTATAGCAGCGGGAGGAAGGCACCACGAGTTTCTCGCGCAGGAACTTGACGATCTCCTGCGGGGCTTCGGGCCAGAACTGCAGGCGCACGGCCGCGAGCTTGCGGCGCTTTTTCAGCAGCTCGCTCATCACATCGCGGAAGTCGATGTCGTGGTCCATCATGCCTTCGTCCACGGTGATGTCGGCGTTGCGCGTGACACGGAACAGGCACTGCTTCTGCACCGTGCTGGCGTTGAAGATCGTCGCCGCATAGCGGGCGACCAGTTCCTCAATAAACGCAAAGCAGGTCGCGTCGCCGTCCTTGATGAACATCACGCGCTCAAACCGGTCGCTGACCGGCACGATGCCGAAGCTGACGCCCTCCCCTTTGTGGAAGAGCTGCGCGATATAGTAGATGTCCTTGTTGTTCAAAAACGGGAACGGATGGCGCGCGTCGACGATCTGCGGGCTGAGCAGCGGCATCAGCTCGCGCTGGAAATACGCTTTCCAGAAATGCTCCTGCTGTTTGGTCAGTTTGTTGAAATCGACTTTTTTATACCCGGCCGCCGCCAGCTGCTCGATCAGATGCTGGTAGTATTTATCGCACTTGGCCTGCAGCTCTGCCACGCGCGGCGTGATGGCCGCGATCTGCTCGGACGCCGTCATGTGGGTGACGATGTCGGGTTTGTTGTTTTTCAGCAGCGTCTGGTCGTACAGCGAACCGACGCGCACCATAAAGAACTCGTCCATATTGCTGCCGAAAATGGCGGCGAACTTGATCCGCTCGCCCAGCGGCACGTTCTTTTCTTTGGCCAGGGCCAGCACGCGGTTGTCAAAGTCCAGCCAGCTGAGTTCCCGGTTGATATAGATCGTTTCAGGCTTATCCAAGTTCCTCTTCCTCCTGTCCATGGGTCTGTCCGTCGGGGTGCCGCGTCAAGGTGATCCTGCCGGCCCAGCTTTCCACCATGCGCTGCGAAATACCTTCCACTTCGTCAAGCTGTTCCAGGCTCGTAAACGGCCCGTTCGCGGCGCGGTAGGCAAGGATGGCCTGCGCCCGGGCCGGGCCGATCTGTGGCAGGGTCATCAGTTCCTCCGCCCCGGCGGTATTGATGTCGACCACCGCCGGCTCGGCCGTATCCGGAGGCGGGGTATGCTCTGCCGTCAAGGCGCGGTAGGGCGCGGCCTGCGTCGGGAACTGCCAGACCGGCGCGATGCAGAATAAGGCCCCCAAAACGATACCAGCCAGCGCCGCCAGGGTGACCAGCGCCAGCCGGCGTGCCGTATGCTGCCTGAACATAGCTCTCCCCTTTGCGCGCGTATCACATTGGCCCTATTATAGCACGCCGGGCGGCAAAATGCACCCGGAATTTTCACCTTTTACAGAAATTATACGGTTTTGCCGCGCTGCCGCGGGCGGGCGGCGGGTCGGCAGCGACCATGATGACGTCGGCGCCGATCGTTTGCAGCGCTGCCCAGGGGATGACCAGGTCCTCGTCATAGCCCAACAGCCCGAACAGGTGCCCCCGCCCGCGCAGCACGACCGCCTGCAGGCACGCGGTTTTTTCGTCAAAGACCACGTCGTCGACCCTGCCCAGGTTTTCCCCGCTTTGCATCTGGATGACATCCTTCTCGCGCAGTTCCTGCAGCGTCATGGCAACCCCTCCCCTTCGCAAAATACCAGCACCCCATTGTATGCCTGCAAAAGGCGATTGTTTCTTGCCGCGTTTGCGTGTATAATAGAAAACACCCTTGCTACATTTGTGGAGGAAGTTATGTATAAAAACATCATTTTTGACTTTGGCGGCGTGGTGGTGGACTTTAACCCGCGCAATTTTTTGATGGACCGCTTTATGAGCAAACATGCCGAGGAGATCGTCTACGACCTGACCTTCGGCAGCCAGGAATGGCTCGACCTGGACCGCGGCACCCTGACGCGGGAAGCCGCCAACGAGATCATGCTGGACAACGCCGCACAGGTGAACCGCGTATTTGAGGTGCGCACCGTGATCGAAGAATGGCAGACGATGCTGCACACCAAAAAGACCACCGTCAAGATCATGAAACTGCTGAAGAAAAACGGTTACCGCCTGTATTACCTGACCAACATGGCTTCCGACATCATGGACGAGCTGCGCCAGCGCGACTGGTTCGCGCTGTTTGACGGCGGCGTCGCTTCCTGCGATGTGCACCTGTGCAAGCCGGAGCCGGAGATCTATACGACGCTGATGCGCCAGTGCAAACTGGCGTATGACGAGTCTATTTTTGTGGACGATAACAAAATCAACGCCCAGGCCGCCTACAACCTGGGCATCACCGGCATCCTGTACAAAAACCCGAAATCTTTCCTGCGCGCGCTGGACGCCTGCGGGCTGCAGCTCAACCCGTAAAGCGCCAGACCCTGCAAAACTGCCCGGCGGTGGCTCGCATGAGCCGCCGCCGGGCTTTTTAGCAGCTGGATGAGATCTGGTCTTTGATATGCTCCAGCGCGCCTTTTTCCAGCCGGCTGACCTGCGCCTGGCTGATGCCGATCTCCCGCGCAACCTGGGTCTGGGTCTTGCCGTGCAGGTACCGCATGGCAATGATGCGCCGTTCCCGCGGGGAGAGCGCCTTGACGGTATCGCGGAACATGATGCTGCTGATCCAGCTTTCCTCGCCGGCAGCGTCGTGCAGCTGGTCCACCAGCGCAAAGCTGTCGCCGCTGTCCGAGTAGATCGGTTCATACAAACTGGCCGGTTCCACCACAGATTCCAGCGCTATGGCGACGTTTTCCGGCGTGGCGCCGACGCGCGCGGCGATCTCTGACACTTTAGGCTCACGCCCATTCTCTTTTTGCAGTGCTTCGCGCGCCTGCATCGCGTGGTAGGCCAGGTCCCGGATGGAGCGGCTGACGCGCACGGCATTGTTGTCGCGCAAAAAGCGCCGGATCTCACCCACGATCATCGGTACGCCGTAGGTGGAAAACCGCACGTTGAGTGCCGGGTCAAAGTTGTCGATGGCTTTGATCAGCCCGATGCACCCCACCTGGAACAGGTCGTCGAGATTCTGGCCCCGGTTGGCAAACTTTTGTACGACGCTGAGCACCAGCCGCAAATTCCCCTGGATCATCTGCTGGCGGGCCGCCTGATCCCCGGCGCGCGCTGCGCGGATCAGCGTGCTTTTTTCCGCCTCGCTCAACACCGGCAGGCGCGAAGTGTCCACCCCGCACAGTTCCACCTTTCCCCCGTACATGGCACCATCCTCCTTTGGTATCGTTGAGGAGTATGGCCCGCCCTTGGCGGCGGCAAACGGGTCGTCGGCTGGTAAAATCTGCCGCACACCGGGGCGCCGCGCGGCATAGCATAGCGCAAAGGAGGGAGCGACCCATGGTAGAATCCATCTGGTTCGTCGTTGCGCTGGTACTGCTGGCAGCCGTGTCGGTGGCCTTGGTCCTGATGATCGTATTGTACACCGAAAAGCGCGACCCCGGGCGGCAGACGCGCACACAGTACCGCACCGCCGACTATACGCGCGAAGCGGGGTTCCGCTTGAGCGATTACCCCAACGATCCGCTGGTGATCCTGCGGCGGCGCTGGCTCATCGACGGGGACATCGCCGCGCTGGACTACACCATCGTGCCGGGGCGCTTTATGACGCTGTTTGTGGCGCGCCGCGGCCGCATGCAGCCCCCGGAGGGTTACAACGCCGAAGACGCCGAGAACGTAGAACAGTATGAAATCGACGGGCTGACCGTGACCCAGAACCAGCAGGCCGGCCGGCGCGCCCTGGTCTACTGGGTGCGCGGCGAGTTTGAATACCTGATCTACTCTGAAGAGCCGGAGATGAACATGATGAACGGCATGGCCTACTACTTTGTGCGCAACACCCGCGCCGTCCGGACGTAGCCGCCCCGGCGTTCAACCGGCAGTCTCCAGTTCGCGCCGCAGACGCTTGATGATCCGCTTTTCCAGCCGGGAAATATAACTTTGCGAGATGCCCAGCGCGTCCGCCACCTCTTTTTGGGTGTGCTCGGCCTCGCGGTTCAAGCCAAACCGCAGCTCCATGATGCGCCGTTCCCGCGGGGCCAGCCGCCCGACGGCGGAACGCAGCGCGGCGCGCTCGGCGCTGCGTTCCAGTTCCTCGCCCACCTGGGGTCCGTCGCTCGTCAGCACATCCATCAGCAGCAGCTCGTTGCCGTCGCTGTCGGTGTTCAGCGGCTCGTCGATGCTGGCGTCCTGGCGCCGGTTGGAGCTTTTGCGCAGATACATCAAGATCTCGTTCTCGATGCAGCGGCTGGCATAGGTGGCCAGTTTGATGTTTTTGGCAGGCTCAAACGTGTTGACCGCCTTGATCAGGCCGATGGTGCCGATGGAGATCATGTCCTCGATGCCGGCGGAAGGCGTCTCGAACTTTTTGGCGATGTACACGACCAGGCGCAGGTTATGTGTGATCAAAAGATCCCGCGCCTGCCCGCTGCCCGCCGCCAGCGCCGCCAGGGCCTGTTGTTCCTGCTGCGGGGCCAGCGGTGCGGGCAGTGTATCGGCCCCGTTGATGTAGTGCAGCTGCTGCGGCGTGACCAGCCGCAGCCAAAGCGTTTGCAGGGTTTGGTTCATCTGTTCCAGCCTGTTCATAAAGCTCTCCCCCGTTTTATAAAAAGTCGCTGCCGTACAGCGCTTCATACCGTTCGCTGCCAAAAGACTGCGGTGCAAACGCCACTGCGCCGCGCCCCAGGGCAAGGATGCCATGCTCGGTGATCAGGCCGATGCTGCCCACCGCAAACCCCGGCAGCAGCCCGCTTTGCGCAGCGGTCCGGCATGGGATCAGCCGCAGGTGCGTCCCCGGCGGCGGCTGGGCCGTGGTCTCGCCCTGGAACCAGCCTTGCAGGTAGCGCTGCACGGGTTCCGGCAGGCGGGCGCGGGCGTCGGCAAAACTGACGACCAGCACCGGCAGGCAGGTCGCCGGGTCGCGCAGGTGGCAGCCGGTGTCCAGCGCAGCGCGCAGGTGTACCGGCACGCCGGCCAGCTCCAATTCCAAACCGACGGTCTGCACCGCCGGTTTGCGGCGATCCAGCAGGCGCAGGCCCAGTTCCACCGCCAGGCAGCACACGCCGGACAAGCCCACCAGCAGCAGCGGCGATATGCGCAGATAGACCGTCAGGTTGCCCGTCTGCACCAGATCCGTCCCGCTGCGCAGCACGGCCAGGAACGCCAGGCCTGCCAGTGCGATGTTGAGCGCCGCATACCAGCATGCAGCCGTCAGCAAACGGCGCGGCCGCCGCCAGCCAAAAGCCGCCGCCGTGACAAGCAGCGCCGTGCCCACCTTGTACAGCAGCTGCGCGGGATACGGCAGTTCCGGCGCGAACAGGATCAGCGACGACAGCGCCGCCGCGCCGCTGCCCAGCAGCATGCGCCCGAACCCGGCGCGCAGCCCGCCGAGCGCGCCGGCCGCCAGCAGCAAAAAGTAGGCCGCCAGAAAGTTGACGAGCAAAAGCACGTCCAGATAAACCACCGCTTTGATGCTTTCACCCCCAAACGCCGCATCGGTTACCCCAGTATACGGGGCGCCGCTGGGGAAAATGCGCAAACGGCGGAAAGCGCCAAAAGCGGCAGGCCGCCGAAGCAGTCTGCCGCTTTTTCTGTGTTCTTCGCCCGTTTCCGGGGCGCTTTGGGTCATTTCAGCTCCACGACCGTCACGCCGGCCTCGCCCTCGCCATAGCGGCCCGGGCGGAAACTTTTGACCGCCTTGTGGGTGCGCAGGTGTTTTTGGATGGCGCTGCGCAGCGCGCCGGTACCGACGCCGTGGATGATGTACAGCGTCTGCTGCCCGCGCAGCAGCCCGCTGTCGAGGAATTTGTCTACTTCGGCCAGCGCTTCCTCCACCGTATAGCCCAGCAGGTTGATCTCCATGCTGGTCTTGCGGCCTTTGTCCAGCTGCACATGGGTGTGGGCGCGGCGCGGTTCGCGCAGCGGGCGTTTTTGCAGCTTGTCCGGCGCACGCAGCCCGCTGAGCGGGACCTTGGTTTTCATAATGCCGGCACGCACTTCCACCATACCGTCGCGGTCGGGCCGGGCCATGACTGTCGCGGTCTGGTCCAGCTCCGCAATGACGACTTCCTGCCCGACCTGCACGTCCTTGAGGGGGACGTAGTCCTTGCGGGCCGGTTTGGACTCAGTCCCCTTCAGCAGCGATTCGGTATCCTTGCGCGCGATCTCCCGCGCGCGCTGGGCGCGCTGGGCTGCGCTGGTTTTTTCGTCTTTCTGGATGCGGCGCAGCTCATCCGTCAGCGTATAGGCCTCATTCTGCACCTGCTGCACCAGGTCGTGGGCCTGGCGGCGGGCGTCCTCCAGCTCGCGCTTGCCCTGCTCGATCAGTTCACCGCGCTTTTTCTCAGCGCTTTCCAGGGCGTGTTCCGCCTCGTACCGGGCTTTTTCGGCCTCGGCCTGGGCGGCTTTCAGCTGCAATTTCAAATCGTCCAGCTGCGCCAGCACGCTGTCCAGGCGCTTGTCGTCGTTGGACATGTGGCTGCGCGCCGCGTCGATGAGCTGCTGCGGGATGCCCAGCTTGGCGCTGATGAGAAAGGCGTTGGATTTGCCCGGCACGCCGACGCTGAGCTTATACGTCGGCATCAGCGTTTCCACGTTAAATTCGCAGCTTGCGTTGACGACGCCAGGGGTTTCCAGCGCGTAGACTTTCAGCTCGGCATAGTGGGTCGTCGCCATCAGCAAACTGCCCTGGCGGCGCAGCTGTTCCAGGATGCTGACCGCCAGCGCCGCGCCCTCGGCCGGGTCGGTGCCGGCGCCCAGCTCGTCGATCAGCGTCAGCGTACCGTGCCCGGCGCGCTGCAAAATGCCGCTGATGCGCTTCATGTGGCCGGAGAAGGTCGAAAGGCTCTGCTCGATGCTCTGCTCGTCGCCGATGTCCACGAGATATTCGCGGAAATTGCACACGACGCTGCTCTCATGCGCGGGGATCAAAAAACCGTACTGCGCCATGGCGTTGAGCAGCCCGGCCGTCTTGATGGAGACCGTCTTGCCGCCGGTGTTGGGGCCGGTGATGACCAGCGTATCATAGTCCTCGCCCAGCGTGATGTCCACGGGCACTACTTTCTTTTTGTCGATGAGCGGGTGCCGCGCCCGGTTGAGGCGGAAACGCACCGTGTCGCTGACTTCCGGCTTGAAGGCGTTCTGTTCCACCGCCAGGCGCGCCTTGGCCAGCAGGAGGTCGATCTCGAGCATTGCCTCGTAACTGTAGGAGAATTGCGGTTCCAGCGCGCCGACCTGCGCCGAGAACGCCGACAGGATGCGGGTGATCTCCTCCTGCTCCTGGGCGCGCAGCTGCATGATGCGGGCGTTGGCTTCCACCACGGCAGTCGGCTCCACAAACAGCGTCGCACCGGTGGAGGATACGTCGTGGATGACGCCGCCCACCTCGCCGCGGTACTCGGCGCGCACCGGCACGACATACCGCCCGTTGCGCAGCGAGACGACCGCGTCCTGCAAAAATTTGTTGGTGGTGGAGTTTTTGATGATGTTATCCAGCTTGGTGCGGATGGAATCCTCGGTCTGGCGGATCTTGCGCCGCAGCTCGTACAGCGTCACGCTGGCGGTGTCGGCCATCTCCTCCGGCGAGAGGATGCTCTCGCTGATCTGCTTTTCCAGCACCGGCTGCGGGGCCAGCGCATAGAACAGATCGTCGGTCGGCAGCGGCTCGTGCTCGCTGGCGCCATACCATTGCGAAAGGCCCGAAAAATTGCGCAGCGTGGCGGCGATCTCCAGCAGTTCGCCCATCGAGAGGATGCCGCCTTTTTGCGCGTGCGCCGTGATGCGCCGCACTTCGGCCACGCCGCCAAAGCGCGGGCTGCCGTTTTGGATCAGCAGCGCGTTGACGGCGTCGGTCTGCGCCAGGGCGTAGCGTTCCTCTTCCGGCGTGGCAAACGGTTCCAGCGCCCGCATGCGCTCTTGGGTCTCGCGGCAGGCGCACAGCTGCACCGCGCGGGCAATGATCTTATCCAGTTCCAGGGTCGTTTTATAGGCTGTATCCATACAGGGGTCTTGTGCTCCTTATTCCAATACGGTTTTCAAAAAATCCAGGCTTTTGAGGCCATGCTCCAGATGCGCCAGCAGATACTGCTCGCTGACGCGGGAAAGTTTTTGCAAGCTGGCCGGGGCCAGCGTAAACGAAAACAGCTTGCGGTCCTCGGCCAGGCAGATATGCCGCAGCGCGTGCAGCGCGCCGGCGTCCAGGTTGGGGGCCTTGCGCGCTTTTTCGGCGCAGGCCGCGCACAGCAGATCCCCCTCGGCCGGGTCAAAATAAAAGGCGGGGCCGTCATAGCGGCCGCACCCGGCGCACGCCAGCAAATTCGGCTGGTAGCCCGCCATGCTGATGGCGCGCAGCTCATAAATGGCTTTGAGCTGGCGCAGCGGCAGTTTTTGCGCGCTGATCATATACAGGCTGTTGAGCAGCAGGCGCAGCTGCTCCCCGGCTTCGGGCGGCGCAGGCGAAAGCGCGTTGGCGATCTCGGCCAGGTAGGCGGCCAGGCTCATGCCTTCCACCGTGGCGGAGATGCCGTGAAATACTTTTTTGACCTGCGCCGTATCCACAAAGTAGTGGCTGCGCCCGCTGGTGAGCGTGAACTCCGAATAACAAAACAGCCCGCAGGCGCTGAACAGTTTATTTTTCAGCCGCAGGCTGCCCTTGGCAGAGGCCGAGATCACGCCCAGCTCCGGGGTCAGCAGCGTCAGGATCTGGTCGGCCTCCCCCAGCTTGACCTGGTGCAGTACCAGGCCCGTCGTTGCGATCTGCATGCTCCCCCTCCTGCAAGGCGCACTGCGCCTTATAAAGCAGATAATCGTATACGCTGCCCGTCTGGGCAAAGCGCGCCCAACCCCCTGCCGTATCCGCCATGTGGGCCGCCCCCTTTCTGCTTATGGCATCATACCACAGCAAAACGGGAAAAGATGTCCAACGGCGGCAGCAAAAAATGGTCAGGGCTTGGCGAAGCCCAGCGCATTGAGCATCTGCTCTTTATCGCGCCAATCCTCGCGCACCTTGACCCAGCATTGCAGGTTCACCTGCACGCCCAGCAGCTCTTCGACATCCTGGCGCGCGGCGCTGGCGATTTTTTTGAGCATCTGCCCGCCTTTGCCGATGATCATGCCCTTGTGGCTTTTGCGCTCGCAGTAGATCTCGACGTCGATGTCGATGAGGTCTTTGTCGGGGCGCTCTTTAAACCGCTCGACCACGACGGCGATGCCGTGGGGGATCTCCTCGCGCAAGAACAGCAGCGCCTTTTCGCGCACAAGCTCCGCCACGAGCTCTTTTTCCGGCATATCGGTAAAGGCGTCGTCGTCAAAATAATGCGGTCCCTCGTTGCCGTAGGGTTTCAGCAGGGCGAACAGCTCCTCGCACCCGGTGCCGTCTTTGGCCGACACCGCCACGACCGCGTCAAAGCAGCCAAAGTCCTGCAGCTGGCGTTTGCGCTGTTCCAGCGCGGCAAAACTGTCGAGCAAGTCCACTTTGTTGATGACGGCAATGGCCGGGCCTCCTTTTTGCAGCGCGGCGATCATGGTTTTTTCGGCTTCGGTCAACTCGCCGGCCGGTTCAAACAGCATCATCGTCACATCGACGTCTTTCAGGCTGGCGGCCGCGGTCTGCGTCATGCGTGCATCCAGCTTGTTGCGCGCCGCATGGATGCCCGGCGTATCCATAAGCACATACTGCACCGGCCCTTTGGTGATGATGCCGGTGATGCGGTTGCGGGTGGTTTGGGGTTTTTGCGTCACGATGGCGACTTTTTCCCCCACAAGGTAGTTCGTCAAGCTGGATTTGCCCACATTGGGGCGGCCAACCAGCGCCACAAACACGCTGCTGGGCATTTCAGGGATCGGTTTTGCCATTGGGTGTTTCGCCTTTCTTTTCTGCGTTGCGGTAGCGGAAGATAAACCAATACACCGGCCCCAGCAGCAGGATGCCGCCTGCCCCTACGGCGGGCATACGGCACAAATTGCCCCAGATGACCGGCAGGCGCGGTGCCAGCAGGCACAGCCCTGCCGCCAGCGCCCCCAGCGCCATAAACAATACGCCGCCTGCCGCCATATCCTTGGCGGCGCCGGCGCTCCACCAATGGGTCGTGTCGGGCTTATCCACCGCGCGCTCCACGGCGGAGTTCATCAGTTCCATGCCCAGGACCGCCGCGATGCACAAAATCACGATGCACCACTCGGCAGCCTGCAGTTCCGCCAGGGCGCACGCCGCCAGGGCATAGCACGCGGCGCACAGGTGGAAACGGAAGTTGCGCTCCTGCTGGACGGCGGCACGGATGCCGTTCCAAGCGTAGACGAAGCCGCGGCCGAACCGCCGGATCTCAGATCTCATCACTGGTATAGGATACCGTGCGCGGCAGCCCCAGCTTGATGAGCACCGCTTCCTCTTTTTCGCGCATGCGCACGGCTTCCAAGCCGCTGGCTTCGTGGTCATATCCCAGCAGATGCAGCATCGAGTGGACGGTCAGGTAGGCGACTTCACGCTGCAGCGTGTGCCCGTACAGCTCGGCCTGCTCCATCGCGCGTTCCATCGAGATGACGATGTCCCCCAGGATCTTGCAGCCGTTGTCCTCGTCGATGTCGTAGACGCCGTTTTCCCCCAGCGGGAAGCTGAGCACGTCGGTGGCGGAATCTTTGTCGCGGTACTGCAGGTTCAACTCGTGGATGCGGTTGTTATCCACAAATGTGACGCTGATCTCAGCCGGGCCGTCGAAATTTTCAAAATCCAGCACCGCATTGCAGCTGCGGCGGATCAAAATACGCAGACCCGACGGGATCTTAACGGTATTTTGGTCGTTGGTGATCAGTACCTTGTTGGACATGCGGGATCTACCTCCTGTACAAATAAAATTACCGGTCCTGGCCGTGTGTGCCCACGGCCGCTTTTTCATAGGCTTTGATGATCTGCTGCACCAGGCGGTGGCGCACGACGTCCTTCTCCGTCAAATAGATCTGGGCGATGCCCTCGACGCCGCGCAGCACCGCCAACGCGTCCACCAGGCCGCTGCGCACTTTTTCGGGCAGGTCGATCTGGGTGATGTCGCCCGTCACGACGACTTTGCTGCCCACGCCCATGCGTGTCAAAAACATCTTCATCTGTTCGGGCGTCGTGTTCTGCGCCTCGTCCAGGATGATAAAGGCATCCTCCAGCGTGCGGCCGCGCATATAGGCCAGCGGCGCCACCTCGATGATCTGTTTCTCAAACAGCTTTTGGAAGGTCTCGGCCCCTAGCAGGTCGAACAGGCTGTCGTACAACGGGCGCAGGTAGGGGTCCACTTTGTCCTGCATATCGCCCGGCAAAAAGCCCAGCTTTTCGCCTGCCTCCACCGCGGGGCGCGTCAGGATGATGCGGCTGACTTCTTTGGATTTGAACGCCTGGACCGCCATAGCCACCGCCAGGTAGGTCTTGCCGGTGCCGGCCGGGCCGACGCCGAAGGTGACGGCATGCTTGCGGATGGCGGACAGATACTCGCGCTGGCCGAGGGTCTTGGGGTGGATGGGGCGGCCTTTGGCGGTGACTGCCACAAACTCGTCGGTCAGCTCGCGCAGGCGCTTTTCCTCGCCGCCGCGCGCCAGCGTCATGCAGTAGCGCACGGTCTGTTCCTCCAGGGGGGTGCGGCGCTCCATCAGCGTGATCATGCCCTCCACGGCATGCACGGCCGCCGCAACGTCCTCCTCGGCGCCGGTAAAGCGCAGCTGTGAGCCGCGGCAGACCGCCGTGACCCCGAACTCCTTTTCCAGCAGGTGGATATTCTGGTCACAGTTTCCGAAAATCGCCGCCGCCAGCTCGATGCTGTCCAGCTCCATGGAACGCTCTGCCAAATCGAAACCCCTCCGTACGTTTTATCCACAATATTCCATTTAGATTATATCACAAGATTCGCCAAAAGAAATTGTACATTTTTCACAAAATTTTTCTTCGTCTTTGGGTATAAAGCCGGAACAGTGCTAGGTCTGCGGCGCAGGGGCCTCTGTGCCGGCGATGTCGGCGCAAAAGCGGTAGGTGACGGTACAGCGCGCGCCGTCCGCCTCGCCGCTTTGCACGCAGCGCTCCGCTTCGATGACGGCGCCCGGGAACTCGGCCAACAGCTGTGCGCGGCAGCTGCGGCGCGCCAGCGCCTGCGCCTGCTGCCGGCTATAGCGGAGTTCCTGTTCTGCCTGCGTCCAGACTGTCTCGCGCCGCAGGCAGACCGGCAGGCACAGCCGCCCCACGCGCAGCGGCAGCCACTCTACCATGCGTTCCCCTTCCGGCAGTACCGGGGCGTCCCCGGCGGGGAACCAGCGCCCCGCCAAAAAGAGCTGCTGCCGCACAGCGCTTTGCCCGGTAAAGCAGCTTACTGTGCTTTGGTACGGCTGCAGGGCTGTATAAGTTTTTTCGACACGCGCCACGATACGCCCGCGCACGCCCTGGCGCACCGGGTCGCCGTCGCGGTCCAGGCGCACGGCATCCACCAGCAGCTGCCCTTGCGCCACCTGCTGCCCCGGCGTCACCACCGCGAACCCGCTTTGTGGTTCCACCGCAAGGATCTCCCCGCCCGCCCGGGCGTATAGCGGCGCTTCGGGGGCGTCCGGCTGCACCGTCTGCCGGGACGCCTGCGTCATCTCGACCGTCAGGCAGCCGCCGGTAAAATTCAGGCTGACCCAGCCAAACTGGTCGCTCTGTGCCAGCGCGGCCTGCCGGGCGCGGTCCAGCAGCGGTTCTTCCACCCGCACGCCTTCCCAGATGCCGTTTTCTGCCAGCAGCGCCCGCATCGAGGGCTGCAAGCCGGGCGGCAGCGCGCTGAAGTCGATCGACCAGAGAAACCCGCCGCCCAAATGCAGCAGGGCCGCAAAAACCGCTGCGCCCGCCACGATCCCGGGGCGCGCCCACAGCGCTTCCAGCCAGCGGCCCGGGCCGTGGCGGCGCAGCAGCGTAAACGTCCACCCGCCTTCCCGCGCCAAACGGCGCAGCTTCGCGTAGTCCACGCCGGCCGCCGACGCCGTAAAAGCGTCTTTTTGCCCCTGCAGGCGGCGCAGCCGCAGCCCCTGCGCGGCAGCACGGCTGAGGAACTGCTGCGGCGCCCGCCCGGCCACACGGAAGCGGAACCAGTCTGCGGCCCAAACCTCATGCTTCATGGCGGGTCCCCTTCCATATTTCCTGGAACGTAATGCCGGTAAACCGGCCGGCCAGCAGCAGCCTTTTGCCGCACAGCGATTCTATCCGCAGCGACGTGCCATACAATGTTACCAGAAAACCGCCCATGTCCAGGCAGATCTTTTCGGGGGTAAGATCCAGCACGCGGCGGCAGCCGTCCGTCGCCAGGCAGCCGCCGCGCAGCGAAAATTCCGGCAGGCGGTAAAAACCGTCCGGCAGTTTCGCCAGCATGCCGCGCAGGGCAAGCGGCGCCGACGCGCGCCTGCGTTTGGGCTTGCGTTGTTTCATGGCATCCCCTCCCCGCAAAAGCAGTCTGGTTCGCTTTCATGTATACGCCGCGGGAGGTGCGTTCTATGAGTCTACACCGCAAAACCGACCTGGCCGCCCTGCCCCTGTGCCTTGTGTGCGGCGCGCTGTTTTTATGCCAGCCGGCGCAGGCGGCCCAGGGGTTCCAAAGCGGGGTGCAGCTGTGCCTGCGCACCGTGGTACCGGCGCTGTTCCCCTTTTTTGTGCTGTGCGATCTGCTGCTGGCTTGCCGTTTGCCGGGGCGAGTGCTGCGCCCGCTGGGGCGCGCCTTGGGCCTGCAAAGCCCGCACGCCGCGGCAGCGCTGCTGCTTTCCTGGTTTGGCGGGTATGCGGTCTGCGGGCGGATGACCGGCAGGCTCTGGCGGGAAGGTACCCTGCCCGCACGGGACGCCGCGCTGCTGCTGATGCTGGGCTGCTGTTCCAGCCCCGGTTTCGTGGTCGGGTGCGTGGGCGGCCTGCTGCTGGGCAGCGTACAGGCCGGCGTTTTGCTGCACGCATTGCAGCTGGCCGCCAACCTGCTGGCCACGGCGGTCTGCCTGCCGCTGCTGCCCAAGGCGGAAAGCGCCCGTTCCTCGGCAGCGCCGGTGCCCGACGCCCGCCCCAGCCTGCCGCTGGCGCTGCAAAGCGCGGCAGACAGCTGCCTGCACGTCTGCGGGTGCGTGGTGTTTTTCCGCATGCTGGGCGCAGTCCTCGCCCCCCTGCTGCCGCAGCATGCATTGGCGGAGGCCCTGCTGGCCGCGTGTTTGGAGATCAGCGCCGGCTGCGCTGCTTTTGCGCCGCTGGGCGGCGGGGCGGCTTTGTACGGCTGCTGCCTGTGCCTGAGCGTGCTTGGCGTTTCGGTTTGGATGCAGCTGGCCCTGCTTTTGCAGCGCGCGGTCCCCCTGCGGCTTTTGGCCGTCAACCGCCTGGTGCATATCGTTTTGCTGCAAGGCCTGGTATGGCTGTTGATCCGCTTTGTTCCGGGTGCGGTGCATGCCGCCAGCACGCTGCCGGCGCGCGTCATCCCCATGCAGCGCCTGCCGCTGGATGCCGCGCTGGTGTCGCTGTGCTTTGTGTGCGCCGCCCTTTACAAGGTACGCCAAAACTTTTATAATGGGTGAGTATATTGGTGAAATTTGGGGTGAAGCTATGTTTAAAAAACCGTATTACGGCGCCAATATCCCGCCGGCCTGCGCCTACTGCCAGCACGGCACGCCGGCCTCCGACCCTAAAATGATCCTGTGCAAACGAAAGGGGGTCGTGTCGCCCTATTACCACTGCTGGCGGTTCCGCTACGACCCGCTGCTGCGCGTACCGCGCCGGCAGATGCTGCCGGAACTGGACCCGAAAGATTTCACCCTGGATGAACCATAAGGAGTCTGCATGGAAAACCCGAAACCTTCCCGGCGGGATACCCTCCGCGCCCTGTTCCGCGAAAAACGCGCCGTCACGATCGTCTACCTGTTGCTGCGCACCTCGGTCGTGCTGGTCATGTTGGCGCAGATCTTCAACCGCAATTTTGAGAACGTCTTTCTCTGCGTGTTGACGCTGATTTTGTTCACGATGCCCTCGCTGCTGGAGCGTAAGCTGGACATCGACCTGCCCAACACGCTGGAGATCATCATCCTGCTGTTTATCTATGCCGCCGAGATTTTGGGCGAGATCGGCGCGTATTACGTCACCTACCCGTATTGGGACACCGTGCTGCACACGCTCAACGGTTTTTTGTGCGCCGCCATCGGGTTTTCGCTGCTGGATATCCTCAACCGCAACGCCCGCATACGCTTCCATTTATCGCCGCTGTACCTGGCCATCGTCTCGTTCTGTTTTTCAATGACCGTCGGCGTCTGCTGGGAATTTTTTGAGTGCCTGATGGACCAGTTCTTCTTTTTCGATATGCAGAAAGACGCCGTCGTCCACAGCATCGGCACCATTCTGCTGGACCCCACCGGCGGCAACCAGCCCGTCGTGCTGCACAACATCACCGACCTGATCGTTGTGCAGGCCGACGGCACGCAGACGCCCCTGGGCCTGGGCGGGTACCTGGACATCGGCCTGCTGGACACGATGGAGGATCTCTTCGTCAACTTTGTCGGCGCGCTGCTGTTCTCGGTCATCGGGTATTTTTATGTCCGCAGCCGCGGGCGCGGCCGCTTTGCCCGCCGGTTCATCCCGGTCGCCAATCAGCATGCCCCCGCTGCCGACCTGCTGCAGCCCCCTGCCGCCGGGCAGGACGACGCCCCGCATTGATCAAACCGCTACCACACAGCAAAAGCCCAGGACCCTGAGGTCCCGGGCTTTTATGTTTTGCGTTTCAGGCCGCGCGGTGCGGTATTAGTACATGCCGCCCATATCGGCGCCCGCGGGGGCAGCCGGGGCCGGCGGTTCGGGCAGGTCGGCGACGAGGCTCTCGGTCGTCAGCACCATGGCCGCCACGCTGGCCGCATTCTCCAGCGCCGAGCGGGTGACCTTGGTCGGGTCGACGATGCCGGCCTCGATCATATCCTCGACATACTCTTCCTTCTGGGCATCAAAGCCGTAGTTGGGCTTGTTCTGCTTGAGGATGTTGTCGATGATGACGCTGCCTTCCAGGCCGGCGTTGGCCGCGATCTGACGCAGCGGAGACTCCAGCGCTTTGCGCACGATCTTGGCGCCGGTGCGCTCATCGCCTTCCAGCGAGTCGACAACGCTGTCGACAGCCGGGATGGCGTTGATGGTGGCGGTGCCGCCGCCGGCGACGATGCCTTCCTCGACAGCCGCCTTGGTGGCGTTGAGGGCATCCTCGATGCGCAGCTTCTTGTCCTTCATCTCGACCTCGGTCGCCGCACCGACCTTGATGACGGCCACGCCGCCGGCCAGCTTGGCCAGGCGCTCCTGCAGCTTCTCACGGTCAAAGTCAGAAGTCGCGGTCGTGATCTGGCTGCGGATCTGCGCCACACGGTCGGCAATGGCCTGCTTGTCGCCGCGGCCGCCCACGATGGTGGTGTTGTCCTTGGTGACCTTGACCTGGTTGGCGGAGCCCAGCAGGTCGAGCGAAGCGTCCTTGAGCTCATAGCCCAGGTCGCTGCTGACGACGGTGCCGCCGGTCAGGATGGCGATATCCTGCAGCATCTCTTTGCGGCGGTCGCCGAAACCGGGCGCCTTGACGGCGACGACGTTCAAGCCGCCGCGCAGACGGTTGATGATGAGGTTGGACAGCGCGTCACCCTCGACATCCTCGGCGATGATGAGCAGCTTGCGGCCGGACTGGATGACCTGCTCCAGCAGGGGGACGATATCCTGGAAGGCGCTGATCTTCTTGTCGGTGATCAGCACGCTGCAATCGTCGTAGACCGTCTCCATCTTCTCGGTGTCGGTGACCATATAGGGGGTCACGTAGCCGCGGTCGAACTGCATGCCTTCGACGACCTCGGTGTAGGTCTCGGCGGTGGTCTTGTTCTCCTCGATGGTGATGACGCCGTCGGCGGTGACTTTCTCCATCGCGTCGGCGATCAGCTGGCCGATCTCGGCGTCACCGGCAGAGACGGTGCCGACGCGGGCGATGTCCTTGCTGCCGTTGACTTTCTGGCTGTTGTGCTTGACGGCTTCCACCGCAGCAGCGACCGCCTTGCTCATGCCGCGCTTGATGTCCATGGGGTTGGCGCCGGCGGTCACGTTCTTCATGCCCTCGGTGACCAGCGCCTGGGCCAGCACCGTGGCGGTGGTGGTGCCGTCGCCGGCCGCGTCGTTGGTCTTGGTGGCGACTTCCCGCACGAGCTGGGCGCCCATGTTCTCGAACGCGTCCTTGAGCTCGATCTCCTTGGCGATGGTCACACCGTCGTTGGTGATGAGCGGGCTGCCGAACTTTTTACCCAGCACGACATTGCGGCCCTTGGGGCCGAGGGTGACCTTGACGGTATCAGCCAGCTGGTCGATGCCGGCGCACAGCGCTTTGCGGGCGTCCGCGCCCTGTTTGATCTGTTTAGCCATAAAATGATCTCTCCTTTGCAATCACAAAAAGCGTTTTGAGGAAGCGGCCGGTTTACTCGACCACGGCGAGAATATCGCTCTGGCGGACGATGGTGCACTCCTCGCCGTCGACCTTGACCTCGGTGCCGGCGTACTTGCTGGTCAGCACTTTATCGCCGACCTTGACAATCATCTGCACTTCCTTGCCATCGACGTTGCCGCCGGGGCCCACGGCCAGCACTTCGGCGACCTGCGGTTTCTCTTTGGCGGAACCGGAAAGGATCAGGCCGCCCTTGGTGGTCTCTTCTTCCTCGACCAGCTTGATGACGACACGGTCTGCAAGAGGTTTGATTTTCATAGCGAAATTTCCTCCCTGATAAAAGATTTCTCTTGGTAGATTTGTTTTAGCACTCTCTTATCTCGAGTGCCAAAACTATAATACCCACTTTGCTGCAAAAAATCAAGAGGTTTGCGCCGATTTGTCTATAAAATTTTTGTGAACAAATTTCCCGTCCGCAGCGGCGCGCAGCGCACTTGCTTTTCGGGCGACGTTCTGTTATGATCAAGGTGACCGTTGCAGGCGACGGCTGCTTTGCAGCCAGGGCCGTAGAGCCCAGCAGACCTGGACGGTCTTTTTTGTTGCCTGGCGGCCCGCTTTTTATCGCAGCTGATTTTTACAAAAGTAGTCAAACCCGCAGCTCTGTAAAAGCAAGCGCCGCAGCGTGGCAAAAACCAACGCTGCGGCGCTTTTCTTTGGAGCTAGTAGTCGGACTTGAACCGACGACCTGCTGATTACGAATCAGCTGCTCTACCAACTGAGCCATACTAGCGCACAAGGAACACTACTATTATACAGATTTTTGTGCGCAAGTCAACCCCTTGCCGCACAAAAAGTACACAGTGTCCCCTGCCGCCGGTTTGCTACCACTTGCGGCCCGCCTGGCGTGTTACGCTTTTTCTTTACCGTGGGATACGATCTCAAGCGGAAACTTTTCTTTGTCCTGCACGCTGATCTCGCGCCCCAGCTGCACCTCGATCAGTTTCAGTTCACTGTCCGCCAGAATGGTATGGCGGCAGCCGGCCGGCATGCGCACGATATCGCCTGCCTGCACCGGGCGTTCCACGCCATCGACGACGGCGCGGCCGCGGCCGGAAATGACCGTCCACACCTCATCGCGGCGCTGGTGGCTGTGGTAGTTCATGCTGTGCCCGGGGTTGAGCGTGACCTTGATGGTCAGGCTCTCGTCCTCAATATCCAGCACGCGGAAACTGCCCCAGGACTTTTCGGCAAACATGATCTGCTGGTCGATGGCGTCGACGAACGGTTTGATGTAGCTGGACTGTTCTTTGTCCGAGACCAGGATCCCCTCCGGGCTGGCCGAGACCACGACATCCTGTAGGCCCATGCACAAAACCGGCACATCCAACTCGTTGAGCACATGGACGTTGCGGCAGCTGTCGTTCAGGATCGCCTTGCCGATGCCGGGTTCCTCCATCGCTTCGGTCAGCGTGTTCCAGGTGCCCATATCCTTCCACTGGCCGGCAAAGCGCATGACCTGGATGTTGGGCTCCTTTTCCACCACCGCATAGTCAAAGCTGATCTTGCGCAGCGTCGCGTACTTGTCGTACAGGTCCTGGTAACCGTCAAACTCGATCAGTTCATGGGCGCGGTCCAGCACATAGCCCAGGCGGTAGGCAAACACGCCGCCGTTCCACAATGCGCCCTGCGCGATATATTCGGCCGCCGTTTTGGCGTCCGGCTTTTCTTTAAAAGTCTTGACTTTGCTGACAGCGTCGGACGTTTCGGGGATGATATAGCCGTATTTCTCGCTGGGGTAAGTCGGCTCGATGCCCATCAGCGTCAGGTTGGCCGCCCCCTGCTGCGCCAGCTGCGAGAGTGTGTGCAGCGCTTCAAAGTAATCGTTGTTGACATAGGGGTCCACCGGGCAGACGACGACCGGCTCCTGCGGCGCGACGCCCTTGACGTCGTGCAGGTAGGCGGACGCCAGCGCGATGGCCGGGAAGGTATCGCGGCGGCAGGGTTCCACACAGACGCCGACGGAATCGCCCAGCTGGTTGTGGATGGAACTGACCTGCGTCTTGCTGGTGGCGATGGTCACGGTGGCTGCGGGGTCCACCTCTTTGATCTGGCGGTAGACGCGCTGCACCATCGACTCATACCCGTCGGCCGTCTTGAAAATTTTGATGAACTGCTTGGAGCGGATGTCGTTGGACAGCGGCCACAGCCGTTTGCCGGACCCGCCGGAAAGCAAAATAATGTTCATAGCAGTCCTCCTATCGTGTATCTTCCGGGCGTTTACCGCTCGGCACGCATGGGGTTATGCAGGAAATCTTCATACGCCAGGCGCAGGCCGTCCTCCAGCTCGGTCTTGTACGTCCAGCCCAGGGCGGTCGCCTTGCTGACGTCCAGGAGTTTGCGCGGCGTGCCGTTGGGTTTGGTGGGGTCCCACTCGATCTTGCCGGTATACCCCACGACTTTGGCCACCAGTTCCGTCAGTTCCTTGATGGTCAGCTCCTTGCCGGTGCCGGCGTTGACCGTCTCGTTGCCGGAGTAATGGTTCATCAAAAACACGCACAGGTTGGCCAGGTCGTCCACATATAAAAACTCGCGCAGCGGGCTGCCGTCGCCCCAGCAGGTCACGCCGGGCAGGTTTTGCTCTTTCGCTTCGTGGAAACGGCGGATCAGCGCCGGCACCACATGGCTGTGCGTGGGGTGGTAGTTATCGTTGGGGCCGTACAGATTCGTGGGCATGACGCTGATATAGTCGGTGCCGTACTGGCGGTTGAGGAACTCACAGTATTTCAGGCCCGAGATCTTGGCCAGCGCGTAGGCTTCGTTGGTCTTTTCCAGCGCGCCGGTCAGCAGGCAGTCCTCTTTCATGGGCTGGGGCGCCAGCCGCGGGTAGATGCAGCTGGAACCCAAAAACTCCAGCTTTTTGCAGCCGTTCTGCCACGCCGCGTGGATCACGTTCATCTCCAGCGTCATGTTATCATACATGAAATCCGCCAGCGCCTGCTCATTGGCCACGATGCCGCCGACCTTGGCGGCCGCCAAAAAGACATACTCGGGCTTTTCCTGCGCAAAAAACGCTTCCACGTCCGCCTGGCGGCAGAGGTCCAGCTCTTTGTGGGTGCGCGTGATGATGTTCGTGTAGCCCTGGCGCTGCAGTTCGCGCACGATAGCGCTGCCCACCATGCCGCGGTGGCCGGCCACATAAATTTTGGCGTTCTTTTCCATCATATCAGTTCGTCTTCTTTCTGTGCTGTTATCGTATCGGTTCGTTTTGCTGCCAAAGTGGAGAAACTACGCCGCTTTATTTGATCACGCCTTTTTCCAGGTATTCGGCCAGGTTGGTCTTGAGGTGTTCCTCGGCCCGCTCGACCGCCACTTTTTTCATATCATGGTCCACCATGATCTTGACCAGCTGCTCAAAGCTCGTCTTGGTGGGGTTCCACCCCAGCTCACGCTTGGCTTTAGACGGGTCGCCCCACAGGTTGACAACGTCGGTGGGGCGGTAGAAATCAGGGCTGACTTCGACAAGCACCTTGCCGGTGGCTTTGTCGATGCCTTTTTCCTCCAGCCCTTCGCCGGTAAACGCAAGCTCGATGCCGGCATAGTGGAAGGCCAGCTGGCAGAACTCCCGCACGCTGTGCTGCACGCCGGTGGCGATGACGAAATCCTCCGGCTTGTCGTTTTGCAGGATCAGCCACATACACTCGACATAGTCTTTGGCGTAGCCCCAGTCGCGCAGGCTGGAAAGGTTGCCCAGGTACAATTTGTCCTGCTTGCCCTGGGCGATGCGGGCAGCCGCCAGCGTGATCTTGCGGGTGACGAAGGTCTCGCCGCGGCGCTCGGATTCATGGTTGAACAAAATGCCCGAGCAGCAGAACATATGGTAGGCTTCACGGTATTCTTTGGTGATCCAGAACCCGTACTGCTTGGCCACGGCATAGGGGCTGTAGGGGTGGAACGGCGTCTCCTCGTTTTGGGGCACCTGCTCGACCTTGCCGTACAGCTCGCTGGTGGACGCCTGGTAGATGCGGCAGGTCTCGGCCAGGCCGCACAGGCGCACAGCCTCGAGCACGCGCAGCACGCCGGTAGCGTCGACATCGGCCGTAAACTCCGGCACATCAAAGCTGACCTGCACATGGCTTTGCGCCGCCAGGTTGTAGATCTCATCGGGGCGCACACGCCCGATGACCGACAGCAGGCTCATGGAATCGCCCAGGTCGCCGTAATGCAGGTGGAACCGTTCGTGCCCTTCCAGGTGGGCGATGCGTTCGCGGTAATCGACCGAGGAACGCCGGATCATGCCGTGCACATCATAGCCTTTTTCCAGCAGAAATTCTGCCAGATAACTGCCGTCCTGCCCGGTCACGCCGGTGATAAGAGCTTTTTTCATACAATTATGCCGCCTTTCTTGCTGGGTGACGCCCCTGCCATACCGTGCAGGGTATTGCTTACTATGTGCTATTGTACTGTGTTTTTTGCCGGGGCGGTAGGGTAAATCTTGCAAAGCACTAGCATTATATTGACTTTTTTGCTATACTGTTCTGCAGGAGGGACCATGCCATGGATCAACCGTTGTTTGACGGCGAGCTCGTACATTCGCGCCGCCTTTTGTATACTCCTTCGTCTTTTGCGCGCAGCAGCTTGCTGCATTTGCAGGAGGCCGGCAGCCTGCAGGCGCGCGCGCCGCACGCCAGCGCGCGCCAGGGCCTTGCGTCCTACCTGGTTTTCCTTGTCGAGCAGGGTTCCGGCACGCTGACCTATGCAGGCACCCGGCACGACCTGCAGGCGGGCGACTGCGTCTTTTTGGACTGCCGCATCCCGTATGAGCACCGCACCGGGCAGGACCTGTGGCGGCTGCGCTGGGCGCATTTTTACGGCCCCAATATGGGGGCTATCTACAAAAAATACCAGGAACGCGGCGGCCAGCCTGCTTTCCGCGCCCCCTGCCCCGAACAGTACCGCGCCCTGCTGCAAGAGATCTACGAGACGGCCTCCGGCGAGGACCATGTGCGCGATATGCGCCTGTGCAGCGAATTGTTTGCGCTGCTGACGCAGCTAATGGAGGACGGCTGGCGTCCCGGCGCCGCGCGCGCCACGCACGGCAAACGGCGCAGCGCGCAGGAAGTGAAGGACTATCTTGACGCCCATTTTGCCGAGAAGATCACGCTGGACGCATTGGCCGAACGGTTCTACATCAACAAATTTTACCTGACCCGTGTTTTTAAAGAGGAGTTCGGCCAGTCGATCAACAACTACCTGGCGCAGCTGCGCATCACCCAGGCCAAGCGGATGCTGCGCTTTACCGACGACAGCGTCGAGGCCATCGCGTTGGAATGCGGGCTGGCGGACGCCAACTATTTTGCCCGGCTGTTCAAAAAGGTCGAGGGCATCGCCCCCGGCGAGTACCGCCGCCAGTGGTGAGATTTGCCAGCGCCCCCCGGGCTTGACATCCCCGCCGGCTTGTGCTATGGTAAAGGCACTAAAACACCGTGTGGAATTTTACAGTTTCGGCTACTTTTCGCCACACAATGATCTCTCTGGCAGAGGTCATTGTGTGGCTTTTTTGCTGGGACTTTTTATGCAAACAGAAAGGCAGGTCCCCCCCCATGGACGCAACGTTTATGAAAGAACGGCCCATCTTGCCGCTGCTGGTCTCGATGTCGCTGCCAATGGTCGTATCCATGCTCGTCAACGCGCTGTACAACATCGTGGACAGTTTTTTCGTCGCGCAGATCAGCGAGGACGCCATGACCGCGCTCTCGCTGGTGTTCCCGCTGCAAAACCTCATCAATGCCATCGCCATCGGTTTCGGCGTCGGCATCAACGCGCAGATCGCGCGGCACCTCGGCGCGGGCGACCGGCAGCGCGCCGATACCGCCGCCACCCACGGCCTGGTGTTGTCGCTTTTGCACGGCGTGGTGATCGCGGCGCTCAGCATCGCCGCCGTACCGGGCTTTTTGCGCCTGTTCACCTCGGACGCCGCCGTGCTGGAGATGGGCGTCACCTATGCTGCCATCGCGTTTTCGTTTTCTGTCGTCATCATGGGTTCGCTGGCGTTTGAAAAGATCTTCCAAGCCGTCGGCAGCATGAAGATCACGATGCTGGGCCTGCTGGCAGGCTCCCTTTGCAACATCGTCATGGACCCGGTGCTGATTTTTGGGCTGGGGCCGTTCCCGCAATTGGGCATTGCCGGCGCGGCGCTGGCCACCGGCCTGGGGCAGACGCTGACGCTTGTGCTCTACCTGGTATTTTACAGCCGCTGCGCACTGCCGGTGCGGGTGCGGCGCGCCTGCCTGCGCCCCGCCCCCAAGATCGACGCGCAGCTGTACGCCGTGGGCGTCCCGGCCATCCTCAACATGGCGCTGCCGTCGCTGCTGATCTCCTGCCTCAACGCCATTCTGGCCGCGTACACGCAAAGCTATGTCGTGGTGCTGGGCATCTACTATAAATTACAGACCTTCCTGTACCTGCCCGGCAGCGGCATCGTGCAGGGCATGCGCCCGCTGATCGCCTACAACTACGGCGCCGGCGAACGCAAACGCGTGCGCCGCATCTATGAGCTGACGATGGCGCTGTGCGCCGGCATCATGGCGGTGGGCACCGTGCTGTGCATGGCATTTTCCGGCCCGCTGATCGCACTCTTCACCGCCAACCCCGAGACCGTCGCCATCGGCCGAAATGCGCTGCGCATCATCAGCCTGGGGTTCTTAGTCTCGGCCGTATCGGTCGCGACATCCGGCGCGCTGGAGGGGCTTGGCAAAGGCCTGCCGTCGCTGGTCATCTCGCTGTGCCGCTACACCGTCGTCATCCTGCCGCTGGCCTGGGCGCTCTGCCGCCTGCTGGGGCCGGACGGTGTCTGGCATGCCTTCTGGCTGACCGAAGTCGTCACTGCGGTGGTCTCGCTGGTCGTCTACCGGCACAGCATCGGCAGGCGGGACGCCCTGTAAAGCAGTTTTGCTGTACACCCATACACTTGTGCAAAAACATGCCCGCCATCCCCTTCGGACGGCGGGCCTTGTTTTGTGTTATAACGCGATATCTCGCCAATACCGCACCGCCGCCTGCCAGGCGTGGTCTGCGGTGCGGATCTGTTCGACCAGGCGCTCCCAAAACGAAAAATCGCTCCATCGTGCCGGGATCAGCCACCCCGGCAGCGCTTGCAGCGCCGCAGGCAGCAGGCATGCCAGCGCAAGCGCCCCGGCCAGCCACGCACCCTGCCGCGCCAACGGCGGCCAGCGCAAACTTGCGCGCAGCAACAGGAACGCCCCGCCCAGCACGCACAGCGCCAGCGGCAGGCAGCTGACCACCGACGCCAGCCAGGCGCGCTGCGGCCCGTACACGATGCACTGCGGCGCGCCCAGGCCAGCGGCTGCGCACCACTGTTCGGCGTCGGCTTTGGGGGTATCGGCCGATACGCCGCACAGCTCGGCACAGGTGTAACCGCCGGTACCGGGGTACAGCAGCACAGCATCCTCGCCCCGGAACACGCCGCTGACGACATAGCGTTCCCGGCCATACACCACGGAAAGCCCCGTTACCGCGGCACTGCCAAACAACCGCTGCGCCAGCCCGGAAGAGACCGCGCACTGCCGCCCCACCGCCCCGGGGGCCGTGCCATTCTCGTACAAAACCGGCAGGCAGTCGTTGGCGCTGCCGCAATACGCGATGCAGGCGACGCCCTCTGCCCTGCGGGCAGGTTCTGCCGTGACAGTGCCGGTCGTCTGCCCCCAAAAGCTGGCCGTGATGTTGCCGGCTGTTTCCGGCGGCATCTCATACACCGCTTTGATCTGGGCCTGCGTCAACGGCTGGGCAAAGCGCAGGCCGGTCGTCTGGTTGCGGTGGGCGCTTTCCCCCGCCCAGGCGCACAGCAGCCCCTGCACGGCCGCCAGGGCAGCCAGCAGCAGCGCCCAGCATAAGCAGCGGTAGGCCGGCGGCAGTGCGTACAGTTTATGCGGCATCGTTCACCCTCACCCGGTCCCCGGCCGCGACCGCCTTGTTGCTGCCCACCACGACCTGCGTCGTGTGGTCCAGCGCGCCGGCTACGGCGGCTGTGGTGTCTCCGCTTTCCAGGACGGTCACCGGCAGCGCCACCACAACGTTCTGCAGCCCCAGCAGGGTGTTTTGTTCTTCCAGCGCCAGCACATAGATACGGCTGTTGTCCTGCCGGACGGCAGACGCCGGCACGATGAGCTCCTGCCGCGCCCCCTGCGCCGTTGCGTTGACCGACGCGCTGCCCGCCGTCCACGCCCCGTCCGGCAGCGTTGCAGCGGCCATGACAGCGCCGTCGGCGTCCGGTGCCGACAAGCTTTGCACCGCGGCGTCCCCCTCGGTCTTGTTCTGCCGCACATGCAAAACCGTGCCCACTGTGATGTGCTGTGCCTGCCCTTCGTCAAGTTTGAGTTCCAGCGTATAGCCGCCGTCCCCGCCCGCCAGCAGGCCGCCCACCGCCGTGCTGACCTGGCCGGGCTGCAGATCCAGGCGGATGATCGTACCGGACATCGGCGCCAGCAAACTACCCCCGGAACGCTGCAATGCCAGCAGTGCGTCCAATTCTGCCTGGCAGGCGGCGGCTTCCGCCTCGCTGACCGCCGCCGCTGCACGGTCCAGCGCGTTTTGTTCGGCCACCTGTTCCTCCTCTTTTTCCAGGGCATGCAGGGCGGTGTTGCGGGTATCCTCCACGCTTTGGGCAGCCGCCAGCGCGGCCTCGTTGGCCGCCTCGGCCGCTTTCTCTGCCTGGTACAGCGCTTCGTCGGCAGCTTCCAGCGCGGTGGTGGCGGCTTCTACCTCCGCCTGCTTTTGCGCCTCGGCCTGATCGCCCGGCAAAGCGGGGTCAAGCGGGGCGTTGCGCGCGGCTTCCACCGCCTGGGCTGCTTCGCTGCGTTTTTGGCGCGCGCGGTCCACTTCTTCCTGCCCGTCCGCCCAGGTGTTTTGCGTGTCTTGGTAGGCGCGCTGCAGCTGCTGCTGGGCCAGCTGGGCGGCATACGGGTCGGCTGTATCGCCTTTTGCCTGCTGCGCGGCCTGGGTCTGCAGCTGCTGCAGCTGCGCGCGTTTGGCATCAATGGCCCGGCCCAGTTCTGCTTTGTCAAACGTCGCCAGCACGTCACCGGCCGTTACCTGCTGGCCCTGCTGCACCGGCACCCCGGTGACGAGCAGCCCCGCCGGCACCGTGAACGGCGTACCGCCGGTATAGCCGACCGTACCCGTGGCCTCTACGCTTTGGCTGACGCTGCCGGACGACGGGGTCTGTACCGTGACCACCGGCATCGTGGCGCCGGACGTCCCCCGCGCCACCAGCGTAAGCACCAGCAGCACGGCAAAAAAGCGTGCGATGCTGCCCGCACGCCGATGCTGCTGCGGGTCTAAGTTTCGCCATGCCGGCGCGATTTTTTCTGCCAGTTTCATCCGTTTTCGTCCCCAGACTGCCCCATTTGCAAGACCACGATACGCTGCGCCGGCGCGCAGCTTTGCACCAGCACCGCCAGCCCCGCGCACAGCAGGGCCGCCAATATGCATACGATCAGCAAGCGTTTCATACCGTCATCCTTTCACAGCCCCGGCCAAAATGCCCTGTTCGAGGTAGGGCTGGCCAAAAGCAAAGATCAATACCGCGGGCAGCAGCATAAACAGGCTGGCCGCCATCGTCAGGGCCAGGTCCTGGCCGGTCATGTTGGTAAGGTACAGCGAAAGCGGCCAGCGCAGCGGTGTGGGCAAAAAGACCATCGGCTGTTCCAGCGCGTTCCAGGCGTCCAGAAAACTGACGGTCATCGCCGCCAAAACGCCCGGCATCCCCACCGGCAGGCCGATGCGCCAAAACTGCTGCCACGGCCCCGCGCCGTCGATGGCGGCGGCTTCCAGCAAGGGCAGCGGCACGGTATCGAACCCGCGCTGCATCAGAAATACCGGAAACGCCGCAAACGCACCGGGCAGGATCACCGCCCACACGGTATCCATCAGCCCCAGCGTATTCAGCGTCAGGTAGGCGGGCACCATCGTGACCTGGAACGGCAGCAGCATCAGGATCAGATACAGCGCCTGCAAAGCCCGCCGCCCGCGGAACCGCAAGCGGGACAGCGCCCACGCCGCCGGCGCGCCGACCGCCAGCTGCCCGGCCAGCTGCGGGAACACCTGGGCGCAGGTGTTCCAGAACGCGGCAAAATACTCCGGCGTGTCCAGCAGCAGCTGCAAAATGGGCTGCAGCGTGGGCCAGCTTGGCAGCAAGGTCCAGGCAGCCTGGCCTTTGCCGGCCAGCGCCGGGCCCCAGGTCAGCTGCAGTTCGGCGCTGCCGGTCACCGCCGCCGTGGCCAGCAGCCACAGCGGCGCCCATACCAGCGCTGCAAAGGGGAGCAAAAACCATTTTTTCATCGTTTCCCAACGCGCAGCCCCGCAAGGCCCGCCAGCGTCGCCAGCGCCACCAGCACCGCCGCCGCGCACAGCCGCGGCAGGTCCAGCGCCAGAAACCAGTTGTTGAACAGGTGCTGCAATAAGTAGATGCTTTGCGGCGGGTAGGCCCCCGCCACCAGGTACGCCTCACGGAAGACCTTGCCGGTGTTGAGCAGGCTCAAGATGCCCGTGCCGGCCAGCGTGGGGCCCAGCTGCGGCAGCGTCACCGCCGTAAACTGCCGCACCGCGCCTGCGCCGTCCACAGCGGCGGCTTCATACAGTTCTTTGGGGATGGCGTCCAGCCCGCCGGACCACAGCACGCTGGTGTAGCCGGCGTTTTTCCACACATAGGTGGCGATCAACACCCAAAAGGCGGCGTCGCTGCCCAAAAAGTCGCAGTGCGTGCCCAGCAGTGTATTCAGCAGCCCGTTTTGGGCAAACAACACCTGCCACAGCAGGGCGATGCTGGCCACCGGGATAGCCATCGGCAGCAAAAACGTTGTGCGGTAGCGCTGCGCCCACCGCGTGCCGCGCAGCGGCCTGCTGCGCAGCGCCAGCGCCAGCAATAAGCTCAGCCCCAGCAGCAGCGGCACGCAGACAGCCGTAAACCGCACGGTGTTGCGCACCGCCAGGCGGAACGCCGCGTTTTGCAGCACACTTTGGTAGTTGGCAAGGCCCACCGCCTGCCGCCCCAGCGTATCGCAAAAGCTGCGGCGCACGGTCTCGGCAAAGGGGGCCAGCACAAACAGCGTCACCCCGCACAGGCTGGGGGCCAAAAACAACCACGGCGCGGCCCGCTGCCGGCGCCGGGTTTGGGCGTAGTACCGCCTCACTGCTGTTCCGCCAGGTAGAGCGAGAGTTCGCGCTCCATGCCTGCGGCGGCCTCGTCGACGGTCTCGTCCCCCGCGATCATAGCGTCAGCATGCTGCACAAAGCTGTTGCGCAGCACTGCCGGCACCGCGACCGGCGTCGTGCAGCCGTCCAGCAGCGCGTGCAGGTCGCCGGCAAAGACATCGGGGTCATAGCCCTCGTTGTGCAGCACAGCGTCCAGTTTTTCGGCCAGGCAGTCGGCGCGCACCGTCATACCGTCGTTGTAATAATTTTCCTGCACATCGCGGCCAAAGAAGGTCGCCGCCAGCGCCTGCGCCTGTTCCAGGTTCTGGCTGGCGGCGTTGACGCCCACCAGCACTTTGGGCGTGTAAGCGCCCTCCGTCAAACCCGGCCGCCGGATGATGGAAAACGGGATGTCCTGCGCTTCGGCAGACATCGGGTCGCCGTTGCGCGCGAGCATCAGCGCGGCATAAGGGGTATCCAGCTGCGCCCAGCCGTACAGCGCGCGGTTGCAGTAGGTGTATTCGCCCATCGGCGCATTGACGGTGACGGGGTCGGCCCCCGACCAGCTCTGGGTGGAAGCTACGTTATTTTCCAGCGTGTACGCCTCCATGCCGTAGTAGTCGGCCACAGTTTGTACAAAAGTCAACGTCTCGCGCAGCGCGTCGGCGTCCAGTGCACCGCCTTGCAAGATGGAACCGGCACACACCGGCAGTAAAAAGTCAGCCATATCTTCGGCGTCGGTCAGGCCCAGGGCATACTTTTCGCCATCGGGCAGGCCGTCGTAGTAGTCGGGGCTGTCATCGCCGAAATCGGCGCGCGGCGCAGCGTCCAGCACGGCCTGCTGCAGCGCCGCCAGGCTGTCCAGCCCGTCCAGCGTGCCGTCGTCACCCACCAGCACCGGGACGCTGAACCGCGCCGGCAGCACGAACGTCTTGCCGTCGGGCGCGAACGCCGCCACAAGATTTTGCTGCAGTTCGTCCATCGGCACCGCGCCGCTCAGGTCCGCCAAAATGCCCTTTTGCACGTAGGTCTCGTAGTCGACGCCGTCCAACAGCAGCACATCGGGGCCTTCGCCCGCCAGCAGCTGGATGTTGAGCTGCGTCAGCGCATCGTTGCGGGCCGCAGCCGGGTCGTCGGCATCCTCCTGCAGCGCCACCGTGAATTTTACATCCACTTCGGGGTGCTGCTGCTTGTAGACGGTGACGGCCGCGCGGGCGGTGGCCGAATCTTCCAGCGCCCAGATGTTCAGCGTCGTGGCGGCGTGGGTGGGCAAGCTTTCGTCGTAGTGGTAACGGTATACCGTCTGCACTTCATCGCCCATATTAAGCTGGGTCACCAGAAAATCCCCGTTGGCAGTGCGGCAGATGCTGCGCGGGTAGTTGCTCTCCACACTCAGGGCCGTGGCGTCGGCGGGCACGATCTGTTCCGGCAAGGTGCCGCCGGCCGCCAGACGGTAGATGCCCTGGTTGCTGGGGTAATAGGCGGCGCCGCTTTCATCCGCCGTCAGGGCGCCGCTGATCGCAGCGCTCAGCGGGTCCAGCACGTCGGCCACCGCCCCGGTCTGCGGGTCCAGCGACACGAGCTTTATGCCGTTGTCGCCGTAGGCGGTGAACAGCAGCTTGCCGCCGGCGGCGGCCGGCTGCACCATAGCGCCGTACGACGTGTCGAGATCCAGCGGCAGCACCGTTGTGGTCTTGTCCGCCAGGTCGTAGCGCACCAGCTCGTAAGTTGCATCCTGCGCCGGGTAATTGGAAACCACAAACACAAGCGCATTGCCGCAGAACGCCGCATACCTGGCGTTGACATTGCCGTTCTCGACCCCATCGAGCTGCAGCGGTTCCGGCTGGCCGCCCGGCTGCACAAGATAAGTGCCGTATTCATTCTGGCCGCGGTCGTCGAGCCTTTGCGTCACGCACGTCAGGCAGACGGTGCCGTCGGCAGCTTCCAGCACCTGCAAAACCGGCCCGTCGATGAGTTCGCCCCAGCCGGTGTCCTCCTCGGTCCAGGTCTCGCCGTTGTCGGCCGAAGTCAGGCGCATCAGGCTGCCGGCGGTCATAGCGTCCAGGTCGTATTCGCCGGTATACAGCACCAGCGTGCCGTCGGCGCGCAGCATGGGGTCGCCGACCACTTCGCGGCCGCCCAAGTCCACCGTGCTCTCGACCCAGCGGCCCATCGCTTCCTGCCCGGCAGGTTCCCCCGCCGTGCCGCTTTGCGCGGTACCGGCAGGCGCAGCGCCGCAGGCGGCCAGGCTGGCGGCCAGCAGTGTGCATAAAAAGGCGCGGATGCCTCGTTTCATAGGTTATAACCCCCTTGTTTTGGTTTTCTGGTTCCCAGTATAGCGCGCCCGGCTTGAAGCGTCCTTAAAAAAGCAAAAAGATTTTTCAAGGTTTCTTCAAGGCAAAAGGTGTATAATAAAGAAAGTGAACTGCAAGGAGCCTGCTATGAGATTGCTGCTGATTGAAGATGACTGCGCCTTATGCGAAGCGCTGCGCCCTGCGCTGGAGGGTGCCGGGTACCGGGTGGACGCCTGCCACGACGGCGCCGACGCCCTGCCGCTGCTGGCCAGCGGCGCCTATGAACTGTGCATTTTGGACCGCATGCTGCCCGGCCTGGACGGCCTGCGCCTGCTGCGCGCCGCGCGGGCGCAGGGCGTTGACACGCCGGTGCTGATGCTGACGGCGCTTTCCGGCGTGGGCGAGCGCGTAGACGGCCTGGACGCCGGTGCCGACGACTACCTGGCCAAACCGTTTGACACCCGCGAACTGCTGGCCCGGCTGCGGGCGCTGGCGCGCCGCCCTGCAACGGCCGCGCCCACCGTTTTGCGCTGCGGCGATGTTGAACTGACGCCCGCCGAACTCACCCTGACCGGCCCGGCCGCCGCCACCGACCTGACCAAACGTGAATGCGACCTGCTGGAAGCGTTATTGCGCGCCCCGGGGCGGCTGCAGACGCGCCCCGCTCTGCTGGCCCAGGTGTGGGGGCCGCTGGCCGAGGTGGAGGATGCCAACCTGGACTGTTACATCCACTTTGTGCGCCGCCGTTTGGCTGCCGTGGGCAGCCGCTGCCGCATCGTCACGGTGCGGGGCAGCGGCTATAAGCTGGAGGCCGCGCCATGATGCGCGCGCTGCGCCGCCGCCTGGCGCTGGTAATGACCGCCCTGACAGCGCTGGTGCTGGCCGGGGCGCTGGCCGTCACCTGGCAGTTTTCGCAGCAGCAATATACGGCGAGCACCGAAGCTCTGTTTGCCCAAAATTTTACCGCGCTGTGCGACCGCCTGGCTGAGGCCGCCACCGTAAGCGACACCTGGCTGGCCGAGCAGGAACGCGCCAGCGGATGCCTGCTGTTTTTGCAGGATAACGGCGCCGCGCTGCACTACCCCGGTACCTCCGCCGCCCAAAACCGTGCCGCGCTGGAAACGCAGCTGTGGCAGGCGGCGGCCGGGCAGCTCCCGCTCGAAACTTTGGGCGGCGCTGCGGTGCGCCAAAGCGTCACGTTTGCCATCGACGGGCCCGACCATGCCCCCTACCGCTGCGCAGCGGCCCTGCTGCCGCGCGGGGCGCACGGCGATTATCTGTTGGTCGCGCTGGCGCAGGACACCCGCTTTTTGAGCCGTCACGGGCTGGCCACGGCGCTGCAATATGCCGTCCTGTGGCTGGCAGGCACCGCCGTCTTGCTGTGCCTGTGCTTTTGGCTGGCCGGGCGGGCGCTGGCCCCCACTGAGCAGGCATTGCGCCGCCAAAAAGAGTTTATTGCCGCCGCCAGCCATGAGCTGCGCAGCCCGTTGGCCGTCATCAAGGCCAGCCTGCAGGCCCTGGCCGAACAGGACCTGCCCGCCGCCCGGCAGGCGCAGTTTGTGCGCAGCAGCCAGGCCGAAGCCGACCGCATGGCCCGCCTGACCGACGACCTGCTGTTGCTGGCCAGCGGCGATGCGGGGCGGCTTTCGGTGCAGCTGCGGCCCGTCGCGCCGGATACGCTTTGCATTGTACTGTATGACCAGTTTTACCCGCTGGCGCGGCAAAGCGGCCATACCCTGGCGCTGGAACTGCCGGAGCACCCCGTTCCCGCCATACAGGCCGATGCCGAGCGGCTCAAGCAGCTGCTGGCGGTCTTGCTGCACAACGCGCTGGAACATACGCCGCCCGGGACCGCCGTCACACTGCGGCTTTGTGCCGGGGGTGCAAAGGCCCCACTGTCCATCGCCGTCGCCGACAACGGCCCCGGCATCGCCGATGCCGACAAGGCCAAAATTTTTGAGCGTTTTTACCGCGCCGACCCCAGCCGCACCGACAAACAGCACTGCGGGCTGGGGCTGGCCGTCGCGCAGGAACTGGCACGGCTGCACGGCGCGGCGCTGCGCGTAAGCGATACGCCGGGCGGCGGCGCGACATTCACGGTGCAATTTCCCCGGTGACAGCCAACCGGCGGCAGGGCGTTTGCCCTGCCGCCGGTTTTTGCACGGGGGCTTTGCGTACCTCCCCTGTATTGTTGAAACGCGCATTCCCTGCTATAATAGAGGCATAGCACAACAGCCGGCCCGCCGCAGCAGGGCCGCAGGATGGGAGGGTCGTTTTGGCATTTTACGGTTTGCTGGCCCTCACGGCCGGCTGGTTTACCTTGATGACCTGGCTTTCCCACCAGGATGGTGAGCATACCCGCCGCACCAGCCGGCGCCTGGCAGAAGGGCTTTCTGCCCTGGAGCACGACACCCGCGCACTGGAGCTTTTTCTGCGCCGGGCAGCCCATGGCGTATTGTTTGCGGTTTTCTCTTTTTTGTACGCAGCTACCCTGCATACCGGCGGCCTGCCTGCCGGGCTGTTTGCCCTGGCGCCCGCCTGGGCCTGGGCCGACGAAGCCACCAAACGCTGGTGCCGCGGCCGGCATTTTTCCTGGGCGGACGTTGCGCGCAACCTGGCGGGCGTCCTTTTGGGGCTGGCGCTTTTTGCGGCACTGTGCGCGCTGCTTGCCCTGTGACGGCAGGGCATCGCCCGCTTTCGTCACTATATCCCTATATAAGATCGGAGGTTCAGCATGCAGGAGATCTCTATCACCCAGATCCCCCACTTTCATCTTGGCAATGCGCAGGACGCTGCCGCCGCTACCGGCTGCACCGTTTTGCTGTGCCCGCAGGGTGCGGCCGCCGGCCTTGATGTGCGCGGCGGCGGCCCGGCCTCGCGCGAGTCGGAGCTGCTGCGCCCGGTCGCAGCGGCCGAGACGATCCACGCGGTATTGCTCAGCGGCGGCAGCGCGTTTGGCTTGGACGCCGCCGGCGGCGTGATGCGCTGGCTGGAGGAACACGGCATCGGCTTTGACACCGGCGTGGCCAAAGTACCGCTGGTCTGCGCGTCCTGCCTGTATGACCTGACCGTGGGCAGCAGTACCGTCCGCCCCGACGCCGCTATGGGCTATGCCGCCTGTGAGAACGCGCTGCAGGGCGGTTACCGAGACGGCTGTTTCGGCGCGGGGACCGGCGCGTCGGTGGGCAAGTTCCGCGGCATGGACCAGGCGATGAAAACCGGCATCGGCAGCTATGCCGTGCAGCTGGGCGCGCTGGCCGTCGGCGCTGTCGTGGCCGTCAATGCGCTGGGCGATATTTATGACGGGCGCAGCGGGCGGCAGGTCGCCGGGCTGCTGGCGCCGGACCACAGCCGGTTTCTTTCGACGGAAGAAGAAATGTGCCAAAGCAGCCAGGTCGTCAAAAACAAGTTCGTTGGCAATACGACGATCGGCGCGGTGCTTACCAACGCGCGCTTTACCAAAACCGAAGCCAACAAGATCGCCGCCATGGCGCAAAACGGCCTGGTGCGCGCGATCCGCCCCGTGAACACGACCGCCGACGGCGACAGCCTGTACGCGCTTTCGTCCGGCGATGTCGAAGCTGATCTCGACATGGTCGGCACATTGGCGGCGCAGGTCGTGTCGCAGGCGATCTTACGCGCCGTGGACCGCGCCGAAAGCGGGTACGGCCTGCCGGCGCGCGGCAGCCTGCCCTGGGCCTGACCACCTATACGTAAAAGCCCGATGCGTGCAGCATCGGCTTTTTTGTGTAAAGCAAAACACAAACAAAAACCGCAGGGCAAACTGCCCTGCGGTTTTTCGCTGACCTTGCGGCCACGTTTGGTCCGAGTGGCGAGAGTCGAACTCACGGCCTCTTGAACCCCATTCAAGCGCGCTACCAAACTGCGCTACACCCGGTCAGAACCGAGCCGCCTTGAATCAGCTTGATTATTATAGCGTGTTTTGCCGCAAATGTCAAGGCATTTTTTGCAAAAGCCACGCTTTTTCTGGCGCATTGCCAAGCTGCGCCAAAATCCGTCGCTGGCACGTGCTGTGCCGCCTGCAAAAGGTCCGGTCAGGAGTTTTTCTTTTGTCCAAAGCGGTACTCGGTGCCGTTTTTCAGGCGCTCGATGTTGGAACGGTGCAGCCAGATGACCATGACCGCCATTATGACGCTGCACAGCGTGCTGAAAAGCACCGACGGCACGCTGGCCCCCATGACGAGCCAATAGACCAGCGTAGCCACCGGGAACAGCGCCGCCACGATGATGCTGCCCAGCGAGACGATGCGCGAAAACGCGAACTGCACCAAAAACACCGCCAGCAGCACCAGGCATACCACCGGGCTGATGGACAGCGCCGCGCCGGCGCCGACCAGCACGCACTTGCCGCCCTTAAAGCCAAAGTACAGCGGGCGGCTGTGGCCGACCATGCAGAAGATGGCCGCCAGATACATGCCGCACACCGGTTCCAGCACGGCATCCGGGCCCAGCAGCACCGCAAACAGCAGCCGCCCCAAAAACGCGGCCGCCACGCTTTTGCCCACGTCGCCCACGATCGTCAACACGGCCGGCATTGCGCCGTAGGTGCGCAGCACGTTGGTCATGCCGGCGTTACCGCTGCCGTGGGTGCGCACATCCTCTTTGTACAACAGCCGGGAGACGAGCACCCCGAACAGGATGCTGCCCAGCAAATACCCTTCCAGGGCCGTCAGAACGACCGCCGCGATCGCATGAAGCATCATTTCGTCACACCTTCCCTGCTTTTACCGTGCCGTCGCCGTGTTCGCGCGTGATCATGCGCACCGGCGTACCGGTCAGACCGAATGTTTCGCGGATCTGGTTTTCAAGATACCGCTGGTACGAGAAATGGAACAGTGCCTTTTTGTTGACAAAGCAGACAAATGTCGGCGGCCGCGTGGCGGTCTGGGTGATATAGAACACTTTCAGGCGCTTGCCTTTGTCGGAGGGCGGCTGCACCTTGGCCGTGGCGCGGGCCAGCATCTCGTTGAGCGCGCCGGTCGGCACGCGGGTACCGTTTTGGATGTCGACATAGTGGATCGTCTCAAACAGCTTGTCGACGCGCTGGCCGGTCTTGGCGCTGATAAAGACGATGGGCGCGTAGGACATAAAGCTGAAATCCGCCTGCAGCTGCTTGCGCATGGCGTCCATCGTGTAACTGTCCTTTTCCACCGCGTCCCACTTGTTGACGGCGATGATGCAGGCCTTGCCCTGCTCGTGCGCGTAGCCCGCCACCTTGGAGTCCTGCTCGGTAAAGCCCTCGGTCGCGTCGATCATAATGACGCAGACGCGGCTGCGCTCGACCGCCGCCAGGCTGCGCAGCACGCTGTAGCGCTCGACGCCGCTTTCGACTTTTCCCTTTTTGCGCAGGCCTGCCGTATCGGTAAAGATGAACTTGCCGTACTTGTTCTCGACCGGCGTGTCGATGGCATCCCGCGTCGTGCCGGCCTCGTTGGCGACGATGAGGCGGTTTTCGCCCAGAATGTAGTTGATCAGGCTGGATTTGCCCACATTGGGCCGCCCGATGACGGCCACCGTAATGCGGTCATCCTCGTCCTGGTCCTCGTCCGCAAAGGTAAGGTGCGCGCACACCGCATCCAGCAGATCGCCGGTGCCGTGGCCGTGCACGCCGGAGACCGGTACCAGATCCCCCAGGCCCAGCGCGTAGAAATCGTACAGTTCCATCGGCGGCTCGCCGATGGTATCGCACTTGTTGACCGCCAGCACGACCGGCTTGCCGCTGCGCATCAGCATGCCGGCGATGTCCTGGTCCTGCGGGGTCACCCCGGCAGTCAGGTCCGCCACCATGACGATGCAGTCCGCCGAGTCGATGGCGATCTGCGCCTGTTCGCGCATGTGGGCCAGCAGGCCGTCGTCGATGCGCGGCTCGATACCGCCGGTATCGACGAGCAGAAAAGTATGGCCGCACCACTCGCAGTCGCAGAAGATGCGGTCGCGGGTGACGCCGGGCGTATCCTCCACAATGGCAAGGCGCTGGCCGGTCAGCTTGTTAAAGATCGTGGACTTGCCCACGTTGGGGCGCCCCACAATGGCTACGATCGGTTTCGCCATGTCACTCTCTCCTTTCGTTGGGTCCCCGTTTGACCCGGCGGATGCGTTTGTGCGCGCTCAGGCAGGCTTTGCAGCACCCGCCGCCGTCGGTGGGGATGGCAATGACCCGGCAGCCCAGCGCCTCGGCCAGCTGCGGCAGCGTGATGTCGTCGAGGAAGCGGTCTTTTTCGTCCCGCAGCATGACTTCGGGCACGGCCAGCAGTTCGCTTTGCAGCTTGCCGCGGCATTGCCGGATGATGTCGGTGCCGGTGACAAGCCCGGTCACGCTGACATTGCCGCCGAAAAACTCGTTGCGGATGGGATGCACCGTCACCTGCACCTGCGGGTAGCGCTGCATCAGCGCCTGCATCGACTGTTCGATCAGCGGCGCGGCCAGCGTGCCGGTGACGACGTCGATGCCGTGCGGCAGCACCAGGCCGCGGTAGGCGGCCAGCTCCTCCAAAAACGTATCGTGGTAGAGCCGCCACATGCCGACGCCGTCCTCCAGCTGGGCAAAGTCGTCGTAAAATTCAGCCGGCGGCACTTCGCGCCCGGCCTTCAGGTACCATTCGTCGCTGGGGTATACGATGCTGCGCCCGTACTGTGCACGGCAGCGGCGGCTGTATTCTTCCAAAATATCCAGCGTCTGCGCGGCCGTGGCCTGGTCATAGGCTTGCAGCTTGTACAACCCCTGGCGGTAGGCGGTCACACCGGCCGGCACGACCGCGATGCTGCCCACCTGCGGGCGCAGCGCCAGCAGGTCGTCCAGCGTGCGGCGCAGCTCGGCGCCGTCGTTGATGCCGCGGCAGAGCACCAGCTGGCAGTTGAGTTCGATACCGCCTGCCGCCAGTTTGGGCAGGTATTGCAGCGTTTCGCCGCCGCGCTTGTTGGCCAGCATCCGCACGCGCAGCTCCGGGTTGGTGGTGTGTACCGAGACAAAGATGGGGCTGATGTGCATCTCGAGGATGCGGTCGATCTCACGGTCGGTGAGGTTGGTCAGCGTGATATAGTTGCCGAACAAAAAGGAAAGCCGCTCGTCATCGTCTTTAAAGTACAGCGGTTCCCGCATGCCGGGCGGCAGCTGGTCGATAAAGCAGAACATGCAGTGGTTCGCGCAGCTGTGTTTTTCGTCCCCGAGGTAGGTCTGGAAATTGCAGCCGAACGGCTCATACTCCCCTTTTTCTACCTGCAGGGTCCGGCGCTGGCCGTCCTGGCAGAGCTCCAGCGCAAAACGCGCCGGCGTTGTATAGAACTGGTAGTCCAGCGCGTCGCACAGCGCGTGGCCGTCGATGGCCAGCAGCGTGCAGCCCGCGCCCAGCCCCAGTGCCTGCGCCGGCGAAGCCTCGTCCACCGATGTGACACACAAAGCCATGGCGGCCCTCCTTTCTTGCCTCGTCGTAACAAAAAGGGGGAAGGCAACGCCCTCCCCTTGCAGGAAACTTACGCTTCCTTCTTGATGACTTCCTGGCCTTTGTAGTAGCCACACTTGCCGCAAACCTGGTGGGGAACCTTCAGTTCGCCACACTGCGGGCATTTCACCAGCGTAGGCGCCTCCAGTTTCCAGACATTAGAGCGACGTTTGTCGCGGCGGGCTTGAGAATGCTTTCTCTTGGGTACGATAGCCATGATCGGACACCTCCTTGGTGAAATTTCAACTGAGCAGTTGTTTTAATATGCTAAGCCTTGCATCCGCAGGGGCAGCTTGGTCTGCCGGTTGGCAGGTACAACCCGCCGCCTTCTTCTTGCCGCAGATGGGGCATAGGCCTTGACAATCGGCACTGCAAAGCAGGACCGTGGGGACCTCAAAGATCAGCTCCTGATAGACGAGCTCGCTGAGGTCGAGGCAGCCTTCTTGGCAGGGCAGTTCAAAATCCGGGTCGTCAAGGTCGCGCAGGCGCACCAGATACTCGCGCTCAAACGCGTAGTCCCGATGCAGCGGCTCCAGGCAGCGGGCGCACGCGGCATCGACCTGTGCCTTTACACACAACAGCAACGCCGCGCCATCATCGGTGGGCGTTGCCGTAAAGTCACATTCTGCCGGGGCAGCCAGCGTAAAGCCGCCGAAATCCGCCTGGGTAAGTTCCGCCAGAAAGTGCGTTTGGTACGGCACCCTGGCGCTTTCCAGAAACGATCGCAGATCAAATTGCATAGTACACCTCAAAAGGTTGCTTAAATAGTATACACAAGTGGCAGGGGCTTGTCAACCGGTAAAACACAAAAAGTTGCGCGTTTTTTCGAGTTTTCGGCACAAAAACGGGGCGGAAGACGCTGTCCCCCGCCCCACTGCGCATGCAGGCTGTGCTCTGCGTGTCAGATCACGTATTTTTTGAGGCCCTCGGGCAGATCCGACGGATCGGCGGAGACCGTGACCACGACTTCGATGTTCTTGGTGATGCCGTCGATCTTCATCAGCACCTTTTCCGCTTCGTCGAGGTTGTGGTCGATGATGCGCAGGATGCCGTCGATGAACAGCTCGGTGATGTCGTAGTTGCCGGCCAGCACGCCCGCCACAAAGCCGTACAGCATGTCGGCGCCGACCACGTTGTATTCGTCCACGTCGACCAGGCGGGCGGCATGGTTGATCTCGGTGGTGAGTTTCATGCATTTTTCAATGACGACGATATTGCCGGAAGTGGTCTTGGTCGCCTTGTCGATCATCTCAAGCATCGTCTTGGTCTTGCCAGCGCCTTTGGTTCCAACGATCAGTTTCAGCATAGGGGGGTACCTCCTTGTATTGTGAGCGCCTTGCGGCGCGGGTTTCCGTCAGCCCTGCAGTTTGGCTTCCAGTTCGGCTTTGCGGTCCTCGTAACCGGGTTTACCCAGCAGCGCGAACATGTTCTTTTTGTAGCTCTCGACGCCGGGCTGATCGAACGGGTTGACCGACAGCAGATAGCCGGACACCGCGCAGGCTTTCCAGAAGAAATAGATCAGTTCGCCGACGTCGTGCGCGTCCAGCGCGTCCACCTCAATGACGCCCAGCGGCACGCCGCCGTCGGTATGCGCCAGGATGGTGCCCTCCATCGCCTTGCGGTTGACGATGCTCATGTTCTGTTCCGCCAGGAAGTTCAGGCCGTCGAAGTTGCCCTCCAGCGGTTCGATGTAAAAGTCCTTGCGGGTATTTTTGACATCGACGTAGGTCTCGAACATCACGCGGCTGCCGTCCTGCAGGTACTGCCCCATCGAGTGCAGATCGGTCGAGAAGATGCAGGAAGTCGGCATCAGGCCCTTCTGGTCTTTGCCCTCGCTCTCGCCAAACAGCTGCTTGTACCATTCGTTCATCATGGTAAAGTCCGGCTCAAAGCAGGCCAGCGTCTCGACGCTCTTGCCCTTGCGGTACAGGATGTTGCGGGTCATGGCGTAGCGGTAGGCGTCGTTGTCCATGCTGCAGCGGCCGAACTTTTCGCGGCCGTCGGCAGCGCCCTGCATCAGCGCGTCGATGTCGATGCCGGCACAGGCAATGGGCAGCAGGCCCACCGCCGTCAGCACCGAGTAACGGCCGCCGACGTCGTCGGGCACCACGAACGTGGGCCAGCCCTGGGCGTCGGCCAGCTGTTTCAGCGTGCCTTTGGCGCGGTCGGTGGTGGCATAGATGCGCTTGTTGGCTTCCTCGGGGCCGACGGAATCCTCCAGCAGCTTGCGCAGCACGCGGAACGCCAGCGCCGTCTCGGTCGTCGTGCCGGACTTGGAGATGACGTTGATGGAAAACCGCTTGCCCTTGGTCAGCGCAATGATATCGTTGAGCGCCGACGGCGAGATGGTGTTGCCGCAGAAATAGATCTTGAGCCCGTCGCCGATCTCGTTATGGTACTGGCCGCAGACAGCCTCGACCACGGCGCGCGCGCCGAGGTAAGACCCGCCGATGCCGGCTACCAGCAGCACGTCGGAATCCGAGCGGATCTTCCGGGCAGCCTCTTTGATGCGGGCGAACTCTTCCTTGTCATAAGTAACAGGCAGGTCAAGCCAACCCAGGAAATCATTACCGGGACCGGTTTTGGTTTCCAGTTGTTTGTGGGCCAGCTCGACCTGCGGGTAGATTGCCTCATATTCTTCAGGACGGATGAATTTTGCCAGATGCTTGCCGTTGTATTGAACAGCCATCTTTCGCTCCTCCTTTATGGTTTGATTGTCTCCATGATACCGCTTTGCGTCGTCATTGTCAAGCAAAACGCAGGGGATTTTTCTTTCTTTTCAGCAACATTGCACAAATCAGACGCTGGCAAGCGCAAGACTGCGCGCCAACAGGCCAAAGCAGTACCCCATGCGCAGCGCCTCCACATCGCCGCCGGCGCGCACCGCATACTGCCCGACGGTCTGCCCGCCGTTTTGCAGCATCACTGTGCCCACCTGCGCCCCGGCCTGCACCGGCGCTTCGAGGGTCTCGGGCAGCTGTACCGTAACGCTGAGCGCCCCGCCCTGCCCCTTGGGCACCAGGCAGCGCTGCGGCGTCTCGTACTGCAGCGGCACCATGGCCGCCGTGCCGTGCGTGACCGCCAGCGTCTGCGGTGCGTCGGGCGGCAAAGCAGCCGCCGCGCTCTCGTAGTTGGCAAAGCCGTAGTCCAGCAGGGCCGTGGCCGCGGCAAAGCGCTCTTTGCCCGAAGCCGCCCCCAGCACCACCGCGATCAGCCGCAGGCCGTTGCGCTCGGCGCTGGCGGCGATGCAGACCCCTGCCCCGCTCGTGGTGCCGGTCTTGAGGCCGGTGATGCCCTGGTAACTGCGCAGCAGCTTGTTGGTGTTGACGAGCTGGGTCGCCCCGCCGCGCAGCGTGTCGGTCCAGATCGAACAGTAATCCCGCACCTCGGTGTGGTGCAGCAGCACTTCGCGGCTCATCGCCGCCACGTCGCGCGCCGTCGAGAGATGCCCCTCCTGATCCAGGCCGCAGGCGTTTTCAAAGTGGGTCGCGGTCATGCCCAGCTGCGCCGCGCGCGCGTTCATCTGCTGCACAAACGCCGGTTCGCTGCCGCCGACATATTCCGCCACCGCCACCGCGGCGTCGTTGGCGCTGGAAACACAGATCGCTTTGAGCATATCGTCCAGCGTCATCTGTTCGCCGGGTTCCAGCCAGATCTGGCTGCCGCCCATGCTGTAGGCGTGCTCGCTGACCGGCACGATGTCGTCCAGCGCGATCTTGCCCGCTTCCAGCGCCTCAAAGGTCAGCAGCAGCGTCATGATCTTGGTGATGGACGCGACCGGGCGCTGCTCGTCGGCGTTTTTCTCATACAGTACCGTGCCGGAGTCCTCATCGATGAGGATGGCCGCGGCGCAGGGCACATCCAGCGTTTCCACGCCGGCCGGCGTGATGCCGGCACCCCCGGCAGTCTCCGGCGTGGCAGGCGGCATCTCGGCATAGGCGCGCAGCAGCGTCAGCAGCGCCAGCGCCAGGCACAAAAACAAAGTTACCGCACGTTTTTTCATCACAGCAACACCCCCGCGGCTATGGCCGTTTTTCTGTAAAGCCTATGCTGCGCGCCCCGGTTTTAGTATTGCGCGCAAGGGCGGTATCTATTATAATAAAAGGCGTCAACAAACCAGGGTGTACCGGATCCGCCAAAAGTTCCGATGCGCCCTTCAGAAAAGGAACCAAAACCATGCGGGTAACATTTTATACTTTGGGCTGCAAGGTCAACCAGACCGAGACCGGCGCCCTGGCGCAGCTGTTTGAGGAAAACGGCTATACCGTCGTCCCCGGCGGGGAAGCCGCCGACGTCTACGTCGTCAACAGCTGCACCGTGACCAACTTCGGCGACCAGAAAAGCCGCAAATGGCTGCGCCGCGCCAAGCGGGAAAACCCCGGTGCGGTCACGGTGCTGACCGGCTGCTACCCGCAGGCTTTCCCGCAGGAAGCCGCCGCCATCGCGGAGGCCGACGTCGTGACCGGGTCCGGCAACCGCCGCGCCATTCTGCGCGACGTGCAGCGCATACTGGACGGCGAGGCCGAGCGCGTCGTGGACATCCGCCCGCACGAAAAAGGCGAGCTGTTTGAAGAACTGCCGATGGATAAATTTGCCGAGCACACCCGCGCCTTTGTCAAGGTGGAGGACGGCTGCAACCGCCAGTGTGCGTACTGCGTCATCCCCCGTGCGCGCGGGCCGGTGCGCAGCCGCAGCGAGCAGAGCATTTTACAGGAACTGCACCGCCTGACGGCGGCCGGGTACAAAGAGATCGTGCTGACGGCCATCAGCCTGCCCAGCTACGGCGCCGACACCGGCACCAGCCTGGTGGAACTGGTCGAGAAAGCCGCCGCCGTACCGGGGGTAGAGCGCCTGCGCCTGGGCAGCCTGGACCCCGACATGCTGCACGAGGACGACATCCGCCGCCTGGCCCGGGTGGAAAAACTCTGCCCGCAGTTCCACCTGAGTTTGCAGAGCGGCTGCGACAAAACGCTGCGCGCCATGCGCCGCCCCTACACCACCGCGCAGTACGCCGCCATCGCCGCCCGCCTGCGCGAAGCGTTTGGGCCGGAAAACGTCAGTTTCACCACCGACGTCATCGTCGGCTTCCCCGGCGAGACCGAGGAGGATTTTGCCCAAAGCATGGCCTTTGTGACGGCGCAGCACTTTTTGAAAGTGCATGTGTTCCCCTACTCGCGCCGGGCCGGCACGCCGGCGTATGACTTCCCGGACCAGGTGCCGGAGCACGAAAAAGAGGCCCGCAGCCGCCGCATGACTGCCGCCGTGGAGGCTGTGCGCGCCGAGGAAGCCGCCCGCATGCAGGGGCGCACGGCCACGGTGCTGCTGGAAACGCCGCTTTCGGCCACGCTGTTCAGCGGCTACACGCCGCAGTACCTGCCGGTGCTGGTAAGCGCGCCCGGCTGCCAGAGCGGCGACATCGTAAAGGTAACGCTGGGCGCCTGGGACGGCAAGCGCTGCCGCGCCGCCCTGGCGCCGTAAAGCAAAGCGCCCGGTTTTTTACACGCCGCACGAGTGGGGAAAATCGCAGGATTTTCCCCGCTTTTTTGCGGTTTGCCCCTTGCCAAGCCGCGGCGTTTTTGGTAAAATTTTAACAGGAGCGGACCCTGCCGCCCACTACATGGTTTGGAACCAACGGAACTGAAGAAGGAGCAATCAGAATGAGAGGCATTTACACACCCGTTACGGATATCCGGCGTAAGGTGTTCACCGAGGTAGCCCGCATGGCTTACGAAGTGAACGAAATGTCCGATTACGAGTACCTGATGCGCGAACTGCCCTATCATATCATCCCCGGTGAGGAGAAGTCCCTGCGCAGCAGCATCTTCCTGGAGAGAGCCATCGTCTCGGAGCGTATCCGCCTGGCCATGGGCCTGTCGCTGCGCCCGCTGGATGAGAGCGTGCCCGCCAGCGAAGGGCTGGAGCATACGGTCATCGCCGACAAATACTACGAGCCGCCGCTGATCAACGTCATCAAGTTTGCCTGCAACCGCTGCGAGGAAAAGATCGTCAAGGTCACCGAGATGTGCCAGGGCTGCCTGGCGCACCCCTGCCAGGAGGTCTGCCCCAAAAAGGCCATCAGCTTCCGCAACGGCAAGAGCCATATCGACCAGAGCCTGTGCATCAAGTGCGGCCGCTGTGTCAACGCCTGCCCCTACGGCGCCATCGTCAAGACCGAGCGCCCCTGCGCCGCCGCCTGCGGCATGGGCGCCATCCACTCTGACAAATACGGCCGCGCCGACATCGACTACGACAAGTGTGTTTCCTGCGGCATGTGCCTGGTCAACTGCCCGTTCGGCGCCATCGTCGACAAAGGCCAGATCTTCCAGCTCATCCAGTCCATCAAGCGCGGCGACGAGGTCATCGCCATCGTGGCGCCGGCGTTCATCAACCAGTTCCCCGGCATGACGCCCTCCAAGCTGAAAGCCGGCATGCGGATGCTGGGCTTTGCCGACGTGGAGGAAGTCGCCATCGGCGCCGACCTGTGCACCATCGACGAAGCGCACGACTTCATGGAGGAAGTCCCCGCCAAGCACCCGTTCATGGGCACGTCCTGCTGCCCGGCGTGGAGCGTGATGGCGAAGAAGCTCTTCCCCGAATATGCCGACTGCATCAGCATGACGATGACCCCCATGGTGCTGACGGCCCGCCTGATCAAACAGAAAAAGCCCGACGCCCGCATCTGCTTCGTCGGCCCCTGCGCCGCCAAAAAGCTGGAAGCCAGCCGCCGCTCGGTGCGCAGCGAAGTGGACTTTGTGCTGACGTTTGAGGAACTGATGGGCCTGTTTGAAGCCAAGGAAGTGGACTTTGCCACCCTGCCCAGCGACCCCAGCGACGAGTTCAACGGCGCCAGCGCCGATGCCCGCGGCTTCGCGGTCTCCGGCGGCGTGGCGCAGGCCGTCGTCAACGCCATCAAGAAGATCGACCCCGACCGCGAGGTCAAGGTCATGAGCGCGCAGGGCCTGGCCGACTGCCGCAAGATGATGACGATGGCCAAGGCCGGCAAGTACAACGGCTACCTGCTGGAAGGCATGGCCTGCCCGGGCGGCTGCATCGCCGGTGCCGGCACGCTGGCCGACCCCGCCAAGAGCGCCGCCATGCTGACCAAGTACAAGGCGGAAGCCAAGATGAAGAACTCTACCGAGACCCCGTACCAGGATTCCATCAGCCTGCTGAAATATTGATGCCGTAAAACGCAATGAGAAAGGACCCGCACAGCAACGTGCGGGTCCTTTTGTTTATACCGGCAGCAGACGCAGCCGGCGGCGTTTTTACTTGTGATATTTCATGCCGGCGTTGATCGTGCACGCACGGTAGAGCTGTTCGGTCAATACCAGGCGGGCCAGCTGGTGCGGCAAGGTGATGCGCCCCAGGCTGATGTGCGCCTGTGCGGCGCGCTTGACGCGCTCGTCCAGCCCGTGGGAGGAACCGATGACGAACGCGACGTCCCCTGCCCCGCTGCCGGCGCGCTGCGCCAGCAGGCTGGCCAGCTCCTCGCTGGAGATCTGCCTGCCCTCGACGCACAGCGCCACCAGGAACGCCCCCTTGCGCACGGCGCGCAGGATGGCCTCGCCCTCTTTTTGCAGCGCTTTTTCGATCTGTTTGTCGCTGGCGTTTTTGTCGGCGATCGCAGCTTCGGGCAGTTCCAGAATGCGGAAATTGCAAAAGCCGGCCAGACGTTTTTGGTATTCAGCCACGCCGGCGGCATAATAGGATGCGTTGAGCTTGCCCACGCAGATCAGGTCTATGTTCTGCATCCGCGTCCTCCCTCAAAATTCCAGGTAAGGGCTGACATCGTTGCGCGCCTGCGCCTGGATGATGACATCGCGCCCGGGCTGGATACCGGCCGCCAGCAGCACGTTGTACACGGTCGTCAGCGCCAGTTCCGGCGAGTTGTTGGTCTGGCTCAGATGGCACAGGGCAAACTTTTTGCACCCTTCCTGGATCAGGTCCAGGATCGCAGCCGCGCAGGCTTTGTTGTCCAGGTGGCCGCGGTCGCTGGCAATGCGCTTTTTGAGGTAATACGGGTAGGGCCCGCCATGCAGGCTGAACGCATCGTAGTTGGCCTCCAGCGCGACAAGATCACAGCCGGCCATGTGGTCCGCCGCCACCGGCGTCAGCACCCCCAAGTCCGTCGCAATGGCCATACGGCGGCCGTCCGGCGTCAGGATGCGGTAGCCGCAGCAGGGCACGTCGTGGCTGGTGGGGAACGCCGTCACGCGGAACGGCCCCACATCCAGCGTCTGGCCGTCGGCGGCGATCCCCTCCACCGCAGGCGGCAGCGTGCCGCGGGACTCCAGCACATCGAGGGTGTCGGCGCAGGCGTAGACCGGCATCGGGTATTTTTTCAAAAAGGTATCCAGGCCCGCCACATGGTCCGAATGTTCATGGGTGACCAGGATGCCGGCGCAGTCGCTGAGCGCCAGCCCCAGTTTGCGCAGCGCCGCCAGGGTCGTACGGCAGCTCTTGCCCATATCGATCAGCAGGTAGCTGCGGCCGCAAAGCACCAGCCCGCAGTTACCGGAGGAACCGGAATACAGTGTCGTAAAAAAAGCCATGGCTGTTTGTCTTTTCCTTTGTTTTGGTAAAAAATCCGCAAAAAATGGGCCGCCGTCGGGCGGCCCATCGGCCCTATTTATGCTTACATCGCGCGGCTGGCGGCGTGCGCCGGGATCTCGACACGGCGGATATCCGCGCCCAGCTGCTGCAGCTTTTCGACGATGTTTTCGTACCCGCGCTCGATGTGGATCGTCTCATCGATCTCGCTCACGCCGTTGGCGGCCAGCGCGGCCATGACCATCGCGGCCCCGGCACGCAGGTCGGTGGCGCGCAGCGGTGCAGGGTGCAGTTCCTCTACACCTTCAATGACTGCTACCTGGCCGTCGACCCGGATGTTGGCGCCCATGTGGATGAGCTCGTCCACGTAGCGGAAGCGATTCTCCCAGATGCCCTCGGTGATGATGGACGTCCCCTTTGCCAGCGACAGCAGCGTCGTCATCAGCGGCTGCATATCGGTGGGGAAGCCGGGATGCGGCATCGTTTTGATCTTGAGCGCACGCAACTCGCCCGTGCGGCGGATGCGCAGCGCGTCGTCATACTCCCAGATCTCACAGCCCGCGGCGCGCAGCTTGGCGGTGATGGGCTCCATATGCTTGGGGATGACGTTGTGCAGCGTCACATCGCCCTTGGTGATGGCCGCGCCGACCATATAGCTGCCGGCCTCGATCTGATCCGGGATGACCGAATACTCGCAACCGTGTAGTTTGGGCACGCCGTGGATCTTGATCACATCGGTGCCGGCGCCGCGCACATCCGCGCCCATCATATTCAGGAAGTTGGCCAAATCGACGATATGCGGTTCACGGGCCACATTCTCCAGCACCGTGGTGCCTTTGGCCAGCACCGCCGCCAGCATGGCGTTCATCGTCGCGCCGACCGAGACGGTATCAAAGAACACATGCGAACCGTTCAGCGCACCCGCCTTGACATGGATCTGGCCGTACTCGACCGAATCCTCTGCCCCCAGCGCGGCAAACGCCTTGAGGTGCTGGTCGATGGGGCGCGGGCCCAGGTTGCAGCCGCCCGGCATCGCCACCTGGCCGGCGCCGAACCGCCCCAGCAGCGCGCCCAGGAAATAATAGCTTGCGCGCATCTGGCGGGAAAGTTCGTTGGAGACCTCGGTGCTGACGATGTGGGTGGTATCGATCTCGTATGTACTGCGGCTGACCATGCGGATGCTGGCCCCCAGCTCGCTGAGGATCTGGAGGGAGGCCATCACATCACTGATGCAGGGCAGGTTTTCGATCAGGCATTTATCCGCGGCCAAAATCGTGGCAGGCAAAATGGCCACGGCTGCGTTTTTCGCGCCGCCGATATTCACATCGCCCTGCAGCGGGTTGCCCCCGCGGATCACAAATTTTTCCAAAGACAGCTCTCCTTTGTGCGGTGCCGGGCCGCAAAGCCTTTTGGCACGCTTTTACGCACTTTGCCTTATTATACACTATATATCCGTGTTTGAAAAGTATCTCGGCACAGATTGTGGAATCTTTGTGAAAATATACCAGAGCCTTACCGTTTGCCGCTGTGATTTTATCAAACGCGCTTACATGCCGGGGAACAGGCTCTGCGCGCTGAACAGGCGGCCGTTGTAGGTCATCTCGAAATGGCAGTGGTTGCCGGTAGAGTTGCCGGTAGAACCGACTTCGCCGATCTTCTGCCCCTGCGTGACGCCCTGGCCCTGGGTGACCGAAAGCGCCGACATGTGCCCGTACAGCGTCGTATAGCCGTTGCCGTGGTCGATCTCGACATAGTTGCCGTAGGAATAATGCCAACCGGCCGCCACGACCTTGCCGGAGTCCGACGCCAGGACCGGCACGCCGTACGGCGCGCAGATGTCCGCACCGCGGTGGCCGCTGCCCATCCAGCGGCTGACATATTTGTACTGCGGCACCGGCCAGATAAAGCTGCCGGAACCGACCTGCGCCACCATGCCGCTCTTGAGGCGGGTGCCGGTGACCGTGATCTCCGGTACCGGCTGCTGGATCACATTGTAGGCGACCGCCTGGCGGTCGGTCACGGTGCCGTCGATCATCGTGATCTCATAGGTCACATCCTCGACGCCGTCCTGGCCTTCCTGCAGCACAACGACCTCGCCAAAGTCATACTCGTCCGACTCGGAGTTCTGCGTCTCGAACGGAATCGCCACGGTCTCGGTCTCGCGCCGCACGACTTCCACCTTCAAAAGTTCCGCCGACGCCGCGCCGGTAAACAGTTCGGTGCCGGCCGGCACTTCCTGGTCCAGCGTCAACAGCTCGGGGTTCATCTGCGCCAGAGAGTCGAACGTTACGCCGGTGGTGTCCACAATGCTCTGGACGGTATCCCCTTCGACCGCGGTGTAGGTATGTACCCCGGCGCCGGCGTTCAGCTCGCTGATGATGTCGCTGTACGAGCTGACCGACTCGCTGAGATAAACGCCGTCCACCAGGCGGATCTCATGTGCAAACGCCGTATAGACCGAGGGGTCCAGCGCGTCCTCGAACGGTTCCTTGACGCTTTCCAGGTAGGTGCGCAGGTGGTCGCCCTCGGTGGTGACGAAGCGCAATTCCCCGTCGATATACACAGCCGTTGCGTCCACGATCTCGTCGCTGGCCGTGCGCAGGATCGCGTTGGCGATCTCGCTTTCCGTCATGGTCTGGCCGGAGATCGCCAGCGTAAAGGTGGGCGAAACGTTCCACTGGGTGTCGGGGACGTCGGTGCCGCTTTCCTGCAGCATGGCGCGCGCCGTGTAGATGCGCGACTGCACATCATCGCGCGCATTTTCAAACACCTGCTCGTTGGCCACATAGCCCACCGTCTCGCCATTGACCTGCACGTTCAGCACGAACTGCAGCCCCAGGCCGTTGCGCACGACAACGATCAAGACCGCTGCAGCCAGCGCCGGCAGAAAGTAGGTCATCGCGTTCCACACGATGGGGAGATATTTTTTGACGCCGCGGCGGAAATATGCCGCTTTGGCCTTGCGGATCTGGCTCGCATCCTCTACATCGAGCTGCTGCGGCAGCTGGCGGATATGGCGCAGGCCGGAGACCATGTGCACAAACGGGCTGGCAATATCCTCAAGAAGGGTCAAGACGCCCAATACCAGGGGACGCACCGCCAGCAGCACCAGATTGCCCAGCGCCGCGCCGATGCTTTGCAAGGCCTCGCGCAGGCGGCGCCAGGTGCGCACCAGGGTATACTCGACCCAAAAGCCGACCATGTACAAAAAATCGCCCAGCACATAGTGGTACGGGATCTTATGGTACAGCGCCGTCAACGTGTTGCCATGCCGCGTGCGCTGCTCTTTACGGCGGCTGTTTTCGCGGCGTTTCGGCGTTTGGGGCGCGCTTTGTTTCTTTGTTTTTTGCTCCGTCTGGGTAGAATTCAAAACAGGGGTCTCCTTTCCGCGCAGAAACGTGGCAAAGACAAATCGAGATCGCAACCGTGCCGCACCGCGGCCGGTTTGGTTTTACAACTGCCGCCAGGACCAGCCTTGCAGCAAGCCGGCTTTTACCGCCAGTGCCTGCATATCTGCCGGTAGCGGGCTTTCCAGCCGCTGCACGGCCCCGGTCATGGGGTGTGGGAAGCGCAGCACCGCACAGTGCAGCGCATGGCGGGCGATCTGCTGTAAATCGCCGCCGTACAGGGTGTCCCCGGCCAAAGGGTGGCCGATGTACGCTGTATGCACCCGGATCTGATGCGTGCGCCCGGTGCGCGGCGTGCAGGCCAGCAGGCTGTACCCGCCCCCGGCAGCCAGCACCGTATATTCGGTCAGGCTGTACTTGCCCTGCGGGGTGACGCACCGCCCAATGATGGAATCGCCGCGGCGGCCGATGGGCGCTTCCACCCGGCCCGGCCCCAGCGGCATTTCGCCCTGCGCGATGGCAAGGTAACATTTTTGGGCGCCGGCTGCCAGCAGCGGCGCCGCATAGGCATTTTGTGCGCACAGTACCAGGCCGCTGGTGTTTTTGTCCAGCCGGTTCACCGGGCGGAACACGCCGGGCGTGCCCTGCCGCTGCAGGTGGAAGACCCAGCCGTTGGCCAGCGTTTTGTCCGGATGATTGAGCGTTGGGTGCACAGCCAGCCCGGCCGGCTTGTCCAGCACCGCGGCAAAATCGTCCTCATAGACGATCTTTAGCGGCACAGGCTGCGGCACGACGCTGGTAGGCGGGTCCGGCGGCAGCGTAAACGTGATGCGCTGCCCGGTGCAAACCGGCCGGTCGGTGTGCAGCGGAACGCCGTCCGCAAAAAAGCCGCGGCCGGCATGCTTGACCGAGCGGATCAGGCCCGCGGTGACCCCCTGCGTGCGCAGGAACGTCCCCAGGCGCGCGCCGTCAAAAGCAGGCGGCACGACAAACTCCAGCTGCATCGCGCGCACCTCTTTCCCCTGCACCTAAGCTGTATTATTATAGCACAAAGCCCGTCGGGATGCAAACCCAAACTCTGCCAGCTGCAAAGGGCGCTTGCCCCCCTGACGCGCAGCAAATAAAAAAGCACACCCGCAGCAGAGCGCGGATGTGCCTGGGAAACCAAAAAACGACTGGACCGTAAGCCGGGTTCTGTATCAAACGACGATCTATCTTGGCCTTGCGTCGCCGCAAGGCTCACGCCATCACCGGGACGCGCGAGGCTCCGCATCATGTCCCATACGGATGTTGCTTCAAGCAGGGTTTACATAGCCGCAAAGTCGCCAGTGCGCTGGTGAGCTCTTACCTCGCCTTTCCATCCTTACCGCGCCAGGGCGCGGCGGTTTCTTTCTGTTGCACTATCCCTGGGGTCACCCCCGGCTGCCGTTAGCAGTTGCCATGCCTCTGTGAAGCCCGGACTTTCCTCAGGCAGTTCTTGCGAACTGTCCCGCCGCCGTATGTTCCACTCGTTTTCGGCTCAGTATAGCACAAAAAAAGCAGCTTGGCAAGTTTTACAAAAGCAGCTGCAGCAGCAAAAGCGTCACCACACCGGGCAGGCCCAGCACAGCCGCCACAAAGGCTGTAAAACGGTTGAGCGGCAGTTCCACCCCGGTGGCCGGCGCCAGCAGCGCCACCAGCGCCAGCGCGCCCAGCCCGCAAAGCGCCCCTGCCAGCAGCGTGCGCAGCGGCCGGCGCTGGTGCAATGCACACCAGAAGATCACCGCCGCGCAGCCGCCCGCCGCGGCCCACACCCAGGGCCCCGTCATGGGTCCGCCCCCGCCGCCCGCAATGCGCGCAGCAGCGCACGGCAGCGGCACATCAGCGCGGCGTGCTGGTAGGTGAGTTGCTCTATGCAAACCGGGTCCTGCACTTCTTCAAAGGCGGCCTCGTTGGCGCGCATCGCTTGCAGGGCGGCCTGCAGCTCGCTTTGCATGGCGCGCTGCTCTTTTTCGGTGCGGCTCATTCGTTTCAGCACTGGCAGTTCCCCCATCTCACAGCAAGATACAGATCAGCCCGTCGCAGCCCTCGTTGATGATGCGTTCCAGCGTCTGCTGCAGGCGGTTGCGGGCCTCCTGCGGCATGTGCAGCAGTTTGGCCTGCACCCCCTCGCTGACGAGCTCGTTCAAGCTCTTGCCAAAAATGTTGGTGCCCCACAGTTTGGTGGGGTCGGTCTCGAAATCCGCCAGCAGGCTTTTGATGAGTTCTTCCCCCTGCTGTTCGCTGCCCACCGTCGGGGAAAGTTCGGTATGGATGTTGGCGCGCAGGATGTGCAGGCTGGGCGCACTGGCGGAAAGCCGCACCCCGTACTGCCCGCCCTGGCGCACGATCTCGGGTTCCTCCAGCGTCAGTTCGTCGATACCCGGCATCACGATGCCGTACCCCGTCGCCTCGACCTGTTCCAGCGCCGACTTGATCTTGTCGTAGGCGCGCTTGGCGCGGGCCAGGCTGACCACACAGGGTAGCAGGCTGGCTTCGTCGACGATCTCCAGCCCTGTCTGTTCGCCCAGGATACGGTAAAAAATGTCCGGGGCGATGTTGACCGTGATGTGCACGGTGCCGGTGCCCAGATCCATGCCGTCCAGCGACGCCGACGACACATGCTCGCAGTCCAGCTGCGGGTCTTTGCCGGCGACGTCCGCCATGATGCGGATACCGTCCGCATAGCCCGAAAGTGCGGCGTACACTGCGCTTTGCAGCCAATGCCCGGGTTCCAGCATCGTCACCCAGCCGGGCATGTGGACGGCGATCTCCTGCACCGGGAAGGCGTACAGCAGCGCCTGCAGCAGCGCGTCGGCGGTCTCGGCCGTCATGGCCGTGCAGTTGATCGGAAACACCACGTGGCGGTATTGCTGCTGCAACTCAGCCGCCAGCTGCCGCGCCGCGTCTGAAGTTGGCTCGGCACAGTTGAGCAGGATGATATACGGCTTGCCGATGGCATCGAGTTCTTCGGCCACGCGGCGTTCCGCTTCGCAGTAGTTTTCCCGCGGGAGGTCTGCGACCGAGCCGTCTGTCGTCACCAGCACGCCCACGGTGGCGTGTTCACGGATCACGCGCTGGGTGCCGGTCTCGGCCGCCAGGTCAAACGGCACCGCATGGTCGAACCAGGGGCTTTTGACCATGCGCGGGGCGTCGTTCTCCTCATGGCCGAGCGCGCCCTCCACCATATACCCGACGCAGTCGATGAGCCGCGCGCGGAAGCTGCCGCCGCCGGACAGTTCCACCGTGACGGCCTTTTCCGGGATAAACTTGGGCTCCGTCGTCATGATGGTGCGCCCGGCCGCCGACTGCGGCAATTCGTCGGCTGCACGGGCGCGCAGCGCCTCGTTTTGGATATGCGGCAGCAGCATCAACTCCGAAAACCGCTTGATAAAGGTACTTTTGCCGCTGCGCACCGGCCCCACGACGCCGAGATAGATATCGCCCCCCGTGCGCCGGGCGATGGTCTGATAGATCTGTTGCTGGGTCACGATCATCCCCTCCTTTACTGGGCCGCCGGGATCAACAGGCAGGCCGCCTGCGCGATGCAGTCCTGCGCGGCGCCGCCGTCACAGGGCAGGCGGTTGGCCGCCGCCAGGTCTTTGGCGCGCGCATGGTAGCGCTTGGCGATGTCAAAAACGCGCTCCCCGGCCGCCGCATAGTACAGGTACAGTGCCGGGGCGTCGGCCGGGCGCTCATACGCCTCGCCCAGCTCCACCTCACATAAGGCCTCGCCGGTGTGCGCCTGCAGCAGCAGGCCGCTGACGCCGATCTCCAGCTCGACTTGCAGCTGCGCGCCGTTTTTGCTGCTGCTGACACGGGTGACGGCGGCGCTCACACAGGCGCAGGCGTCCGGCGCCGCGCCCTGCCACACGCCTTCCGGCCGCCAGGTAAAGTTCTTGTCAAAGCAGGTCACCTCGCCGCGGGCGTCGGCACAAAGCACATGCGCTGTGCCCTTGCCGCACAAGCAGAACTGCGCGGCCGCCCCGGCGTCCTGCACCGCCATCGGGACCGCCTTGCCCAGCGTGACAAAGCAGCCCGTTACGGTCAGTTCGGGGTCCGGCAGTTCGTCCTGCAGCACCACGCTCACGCGCTCGGCCAGGTCCGCCGTTTTGTTCAGCAGCTTGCAGGCCGTCTGCACCGTCTGGGTCTGGTACAGGGTGGAGTACGCATCCGCGACCACCGTGCACGCCGTCTCGCGCCAGACTTCCACATGCAGTTTCCAGCCAAGGCTCAGCGCGCCTTCTTCGCCGGCGTCCGGCGCGGCCAGTGTGCAGGCCTGGATCTCGCCCCAGGCAACGCAGGTATCCTCCGCCGTCACGCCGGGCAAGTCCACAGTCTGCTGCACGGGGATCTCCTTTGTGCGCACCGTCAGCTGTTCCTCGCCCGCCGGCTGGCAGCACACCTGCACCTGCAAAACGCCCTGCACGCTGGCCTGCCCGGTTTGCAGCGATGCCTCCCCCAGCGCAAAATGCCCGCCGATCTCCAGCACCGTGGCGCCGGGCTCCGGCATCGGCAGCACGGCGGAGGCCGTCAGCGTTTTTTCTTCGGCTGCAACGCGCTGCATCCCGCGCAAGGTGCGGGCGCGCTGCTCGATGCCGCAGTCGGCCAGCGAGGTCAGCAGCTCGCACTCCCGCCTGGCCAGGACCGCGCCGCACAAAATGTACGCGCCGCGCAGGTCGATGCGGTGCTCGCTGACTGCCCGGCAGTTGCAGTATTCCAGCTCGCCCCAGGTCTGCGCGGGCCCTTCGGCGTAGCTGCCGGCCGGGAGCTCGACCGATTTTTCAAAGGCAAATTTTTGTTCGACGCGGTACAGCCGGCACCCCGGCTCGTCGCTTTGGTAGTATACGGTACAGCGCAGGTAGCCCTCGCACTGCCAGCGGGCGCCGGCCACGCGGTTTTGCAGCAGGATGGGCTCCACCCTGCACTTGACGATCTTGAACACGGCCGGCAGATAATCCGGGATCAGGATCTCGGTCTCGACCGGGAGCTCCTGCCGGCCTTCCCACCGGCCGCCGTAGGCCGCAAGGGTGTCCTTAAACACCTTGAGTTCCATTGTGATTGCCCCTTTCCATCTAGCGCTTGGTTGGCTTTCTGGTGCATGTATATGCGCAGCGGCAAAAAAATAACCCCTGCCTTGCGGCAGAGGTTTGCAGGAAGGTTTATACTTTGAAAGCTGCGCGAAGCAGCCAGCGCAGCGCGCGCGGGCAGCGGACCACGACCACATGCATCGGCGTACACCTCACTTTCCGTCGTTCGTGTACGCCATACTATGCGCGGGCGGGGTCTGTGTGTCAACCGTCGGCGCGCGTCAGCACCACCAAGCCATGGCCCGCCGTGCATTGCAGGCAGGCCTCGGGGGCTGTGAACTCATTGCTGGTGCCCAGCGGGTAGTCAAGCTCCGTCAGGGTGGCGTCCTGCAGCGGGTAATACACCCCCTGCAGCGTCACGCCGCAAAGCGGCGCCCCCAGGGCAAACACAGACAAATACATCCAGTCCCGCCGCGCAAGGCGCAGCGGCTGGCCGGGCAGCAGGTAGTGCATCTCGCTGCGCGCGTCGGCCAAAATGGTCTTAACGCCGTGCAGCGAAAGGTACAGCCCCGTAGAAATGTTGGCAAACGTATGCTCTATGCGCGCGCCGCCCAACGCACCCAGCAGCACGGCCTCGGTGCAGCCGTGCTCCACCAGCCAGCGGGCGGCAAACTGCGTGTCGGTATCATCCTTGACATGCGGCAGCACGATGGTCTCGCGGTCGGTCTGCGGCCGCGGGGCGGAATCAAAATCCCCCACGATCAGGTCCGGTTTTACCCCCAGGCGGGCGGCGTTGCGGTACCCAGCGTCGCAGGCCACGATAAAATCCCCCGGCTGCAGGTAACCGGCCATCTCCGGCCCGACCTCCACGGCCGAAAACACCACCGCGCGTCCCGTCATGGTTCCCACGCTTTCCGGGCGTTCGCTTCCTCATACAAAGCGAGGTAGCTGGCATAGCGCGACGGGCTGATCTTGCCCGCTTCCACAGCCGCGCGCACGGCGCAGCCAGTCTCGGCACGGTGGGAGCAGCCGGTAAACCGGCACTGCCCAAAATAGGGTTCAAATTCCGGGAAGGTATGCTGCAATTCCTCTTTGGGGATGCGGGCCAGTTTTTGGGCTTCGAGGCTGGCAAAGCCCGGCGTGTCGGCCAGGCGGCCGCCGCAAACTTCAAAGATCTCGACTTCGCGGGTGGTATGGCGGCCGCGGCCGAGTTTTTGGCTGATCTGCCCGGTCTCGCGCTGCAGTTCCGGCGCGAGCGCGTTGAGCAGCGTGGATTTCCCGACGCCGGAGTTGCCGCAAAAAGCGCACAGATGCCCCTGGATATACCCGCGCACAGCATCCAGCCCTTCGCCGCTTTCGTAGTGCAGTAAGATGAGCGGGATGCCGCTGCCCGCATAGGCCTCGGCCAGGGCGTCGGCCGCTTTCAGGTCCGCCTTGGTCACCACCAGCACCGGCTGTACGCCCTTGTACAGGGCGGCCGACGTCAGCGCGTCCAGCACCAGCGTGCTGGGCACCGGCTGCGTTGTGCTGGCCACGATGAACAGCACATCCAAATTGGCCACCGGCGGGCGCACAAACACATTTTTGCGAGGCAGGATCTCCTCGATCAAGCTGCCGTCGGCAGAGAGGACAACGTTATCCCCCGCCACCGGCGTGATGCCGCGTTTGCGGAAAACGCCGCGCGCCTTACACTCGACGATGCCCTGCGCCGTGCGGACGTAGTAAAACCCGCCGATGCCTTTTGTGATATACACCATAGACTGCGTGCCCGTCAAATGGGGTTGCCTTCGGCGTCGCAGCGCTGGCCGCTTTCGTTCCACATCGAGCCGTCGGAACGCTGGTGGATCTGATGCGAACCGTCGCTGCTCCACCAGGAACTTTCCGGCACGACGATCTGGCCGGTGGACGGGTCGACCGACGCTTCCGGCGCCGGCGTCGCCACAGGCTCCGGCGGCACGCCGGTGGAGACCACCAGCGTGATGACGGTGCTGATGCGGGCGTCAGTGCCTGCGGCCGGGCTCTGGCTCAGGACTGTGCCCTCCGGCTGGTCGCTGGGCTGCTCGACCACGCGGATCGAGAAATTGAGCCCGCGCACGTCGGCGCGCGCGGCGTCAATGGTTTTACCGGTCAGGGTGGGGATGAGGTTGGTAGAGTTCACGACCGCACGGCTGACATACAAAATGACCGTAGAGCCGCCCTCGACCGTCTCGCCGGAAGAGGGGCTGCTGTAGATCACCGCGCCGCTGGCGACGGTGGAATCCTGCATCGGCTTTTGCAGCACGTTGAGGCCCATGTCCTTCAGCGTCTGTTCGGCATCCTCAGCCACCATGTTTTTGGTCTCGGGGATGGTGACATACTGGGTGCCCAGGCTGACCGTCAGCGTGATCTGCTGGCCTTCCTTGACGGTACGGCCGGCTTTGGGGTTCTGGCGGATGATGGTGCCGGCCGGGTAGGTGGAGTTATACTCCTCGGCCTCCTGCAGTTTGAGCAGCGTATTATACTCCGACGCACGGTATTCGTCCAGCGTCTGGCCAACGAAGTTGATGATGGTCACGTCGTCGCGGTTGGAGAACAGCAGGTTGCTGGAGTTGGTGAAGATCAGATACACCAGGATGACCGCGCCGATGACGAACGCGACCGCCATGCCAAAGAAGATCGGCAGCACCGAGAACGGCTTGGAGGCACGCTTTCTGCGCGCGCTGCGGCTGCGGCCGGGGTTGGCGGTGCCGGCACGGCGCGCCTCGCCGGTGCGCACAGCGCCCTTGGCGTTCGAGACGACGCGGTTGATGTTCTTTTCGGGGTTGTCCTGCATGTTTCTGTACTCATATTCAAAGCGGGCCGAGGGGTTGCGCTTGAACGCCTCGATGGCGTCCAGCATCTCCTGCGCGCTCTGGTAACGCTTGGCGGGGTCTTTTTCCATCGCCTTCTCGGTGATCTGGCGCAGCCCTTCCGGCACATTGGGGGCCACCTGGGCCAGCGGTTTGGGTTTGTCCGAGATCTGCATGATGGCGATGGACACTGCGCCGTCACCGTCAAACGGCAGCCGGCCGGACAGCATCTCGTACAGCATGACGCCGACAGAGTAGATGTCGGTGCGCGCGTCGGTACGGTCGCCCTTGGCCTGCTCGGGGCTGATGTAATGCACCGAGCCGATGGCCTTGTCGCTGACGGTCTGGCTTTGCGCGCGAGAGAAGCGGGCGATGCCAAAGTCCATCATTTTAATGGAACCGTCCGCCAGCAGCATGATGTTCTGCGGTTTGACGTCGCGGTGGATGATGCCCTTGGCATGGGCATGCTGCAGCGCCCCCAGCACCTGGGTGGCAAAATACACCGTCTCTTTCCAGGTCAGGGCGCCGCCGCGCTGCTTGAGATACTCTTTAAGCGTGATGCCGTCGACGTATTCCATGACGATATACTGCAGCCGGTCGGTGACCGAAACATCATACACCTTGACGATGTTCGGGTGGCTGAGGATCGAGATCGCCTTGGATTCATTTTTGAAACGGCGGACGAGTTCCTCGTTATCCAGAAATTCTTCTTTGAGCACCTTGACCGCAATGGCGTTGCCGGTCTTTTCGTCCACGCCGCGGTAGACGTTGGCCATACCGCCCACGCCGACCAGGCTTTGGATCAGATACCGGCCGTCCAGTCGTCTTCCAATCAAGTTATCCATTGTTGACCTCCGTAGTTTCCACGCCCATAAGCAAAACCGTGACATTGTCCTGGCCGCCCGCCTGCAGCGCGCGGCTGATCAGCACCCCGGCGGCGTCAAAAAAGGCTGTATCCTGTAAGATGCGTGCGATCTCTTCATCCGGCACCATATTGGTCAGGCCGTCGGTGCACAAAAGAAGGATGTCCCCTTCCTCGATCTCGCAGCGGTTATATTCCGGCACGATGTTGGCCGCGACCCCCAGCGCCCGGGTGATGAGGTTTTTCTGCGGGTGCAGCGACGCCTGTTCGCGGGTGATCTGGCCGCTATCCACCAGCTGCTGCACCATCGAGTGGTCGCGGGTGATCTGGCGCAGCGTGCCCCGGTGATACAGATACGCGCGGGAATCGCCTGCGTGGACGATGTGGGCGAACCCGCCCCCCGCATAGGCGCACACGCCGGTGGTACCCATGCCCATCATTTCGGGGTCCGACGCCGCTTTTTCATACACAGCGCGGTTGGTCACGTCAAACCCGTGCATCATAAAGGCTTTTTCGCCCCCGGGCTGCAGCGCCTGCATCTGGCGGGCAAAGTACTGCTGCATGGTATCGGTCGCGATGCGGGACGCCAAACGTCCCCCGTTCACGCCGCCCATGCCGTCGCACACCAGTCCCCAGGCGGTACCGCCCGCCAGCTGCTGCGCACAGTAATTGTCCTGATTTTCCTGGCGGCAGCTGCCGATGTCGGTGATCGCTGCGATCTTCATGCAGGGTGTTCCTTTCCGTGGTGTACTGTCCCGTCGGCGGCGCTCTCGCGGGCATCCTCGCGCCGCAGCTGCCCGCAGGCCGCGCTGATGTCGGTGCCCAGGCGGCGGCGCACCGTCGCGTTGACGCCCAGGCGTTCCAGCTCGCGCTGGAAACGCCGCACATTTTCTTCATCCGTGGCCGAATACGGGCTGCCATCCACCGGGTTGATGGGGATCAAATTCACATGCGCACCCATCCCCTCGATCAGGTGCGCCAGTTTGCGGGCCATCTCGTCACTGTCGTTGACGCCGCGCACCATCGAATACTCAAAGCTGATGCGGCGGCCGGTCTCTTTCTGGTAGCGGCGGCAGGCCGGGATGAGCTGTTCCAGCGGGTAGGCGTCGTTGACCGGCATCATGCCGGAGCGCGTGGCGTTGTCCGGCGCGTGCAGCGAGACCGAGAGCGTCAGCTGCAGATGCCGCTTGGCCAGCTCGTCGATCTTGGGCACCAGGCCGCAGGTCGAAAGGCTGATGTTACGCATGCCGATGTTGACGCCTTCCGGGCAGGAGATGATCTGCAAAAAGTCCATGACGTTGTCAAAATTGTGCAGCGGCTCGCCGATGCCCATGAGCACGATGTGGGAGACGCGCTCCCCCGTGTCCTTTTGGGCGGTGTAGATCTCGGCCGCGATCTCGCCGGGGGTCAGGTCCCGCACGCGGCCCGCCTGGGTCGAAGCGCAGAACCGGCATCCCATCGCACAGCCCACCTGGGTGGACACACAGACCGTGTTGCCGTATTTGTAACGCATGAGCACCGTCTCGATGCAGTTGCCGTCGGCCAGCTGCAACAGATACTTGACCGTGCCGTCTTTGGACTGCTGGCGGCGGCGGATCGTGGGGGCCGCGATGGTGCACTGCTGCTGCAAGACCGCCAGCAGCGTTTTGGGCTGGTCGGTCATCTGGGAAAAGTCGGTGACCAGCTTCTGGTGCAGCCACTTGAAAATCTGTTTGGCGCGGAACTTTGGCTGCCCCAGCCCGGCAAGGTACGCCGTCAGGCGGTCCAGCGTCAGGTCCGACAGACAGACCTGGTTAGCCTCCTCCACAACGCGCACCTCCTCACCCACTGTATAGTATAAACCAAAATTATGTCGAAAGTTTTTCCAAAATGGCTACAAAAAAGCCGTCAGTGCCGGTCTTGTGCGGCAAAAACAGCGTGCCAAAAGCATCGGCCTGCGCACCGGGGAAGTTGATTTCCGGCGGTACGACGTGGAAACCGGGGTTGCTTTGCAGAAACGTTTCGATCTGCGCCTGGTTTTCCTGCCAATGCACTGTACAGGTAGAATACACCAAACGGCCGTTTTCGGCAAGAGAATCTGCGCCATTTTGCAAAATTTTTTGCTGGATTGCGCACAATTCCCCGATCCCGTCCAAATTTTTGTACCGGATGTCCGGCTTTTTGGCGATGATGCCCAGCCCCGAGCACGGTACGTCGCACAGCACGCGATCAAACCTTCCCAAAGTGGGGTTCGGCACGGTCGCATCGTTTTGGATCGCCTGCGCGCAGGTCACGCCACAGCGGCCGAAGGCTTTTTGCAGCAGCGGCACGCGGGCCGGCACGGCCTCGCCGCTGACAAGGCAGCCGGTATTTTGCATCTGCTGGGCCAGCGTCAGGCTTTTGCCGCCCGGCGCGGCGCAGAGGTCGAGCACGCGCTGCCCCGGCCGGGCCTGTACGCAGAGCGCCGCAAACTGGCTGGCCAGCCCCTGCACATGGTAGTGCCCGGCGGCAAACGCCGCCCCCGCGGCGGGTGAGCCATGGAAATCCACCAGCAGCGCATGCGGCCAGGGGCCGGGGGTCACGGTATGGCCTTCGCCCTGCAGGGCTTGCGTGAGTGCCTCGTCGGTGGTGCGCAGCGTATTGACGCGCACCGCCGGCGCCGGGCGCTGCCGGAACGCCGCTGCCAGCGCGAAGGCTTCTGCGCCGTACTGCGCATAGAGCAGCTGCGCCACTTGGCGGGACAGGCAGTACCAGGTCTGCAACCGCTGCAAGGGATCCGGGAAATCGCTCTCCTGCACCGGCAGGGCCGCCGCGCGCCGCAGTACCGCGTTCACCATGCCGGCCGCGCTGGTCTTGCCCATTGCTTTGGTCAGCTGGACCGATTCATTGACCGCTGCCGGCAGCGGCACCTGCATATACAGCGCCTGCGCCAGGCCGGCGCGCAGGATGGCGCGCACCGGCGCGTCCAGCGCCCGCAGCGGCTTTTTGCTGAACCGCGTAAGGCGGTAATCCAGCAGCGGCAGGTATTCCATCACCGTGTAAAAGATGCGCGCTGCAAACGCCGCGTCGCGCGCGGCCAGCGGCGGGGCGCATTTTTTGAGCTCGGCATCCAGTACCAGGTTGGCGTAACCGGCCTGTTCCTGGTGCAGCAGCGCCTGCACGGCCAGGCGGCGCGGCGTCACAGGCTGTCCCCCGCTTTCAGGCGGCGGCCGGCCGCCCAGGCGGTGCCGGGCATCGGTTTGCCGCCCTCCGGCGTCACGGTCAGCAGCTGCACCGCCCCGCCGGCGGCAGCCACCGTCAGCGGTTTGAGCGCCAGCACCGTGCCGGGCGCGGCATGCTGCGGGTTTTCTGCCAGGCGGCATTCCAGCACTTTGATGCGCTTGCCGTCCTGCAAGAACCAGGCCACGGGCCAGGGGTTCATACCGCGCACCCAGTTGTGAATGTGCGCGGCGTCCTGCGCAAACGTAAACTGCGCCATCTCTTTATCCAGCGGCGGAGCCTGGGTGGCCAGGTCCTCGCGCTGCGGCGTCGGGGTCAGCTGCCCGGCCTGCAGTTTTTCCAGCGCTGCCACCAGCGTTTTGGCGCCCACGGCGCTGACGCGGTCGAACAGCTGGCCGCTGGTCTCCTCGGGGGCGATGTCGACCGGCTCCACCAGCAGCACATCGCCGGTGTCCAGCCCTTCGTCCAGCTGCATGATGGACACGCCGGTCTGGGTATCGCCGTTGAGCACCGCCCACTGCACCGGCGCAGAGCCGCGGTATTTGGGCAGCAGCGACACATGCAGGTTGATGCAGCCGTACCGCGCCACGTGCAGCAGCTGCGGCGGCAGGATGCAGCCGTACGCCACCACGACGATGACATCGGGCGCCAGGCTGCGGATCAATTCGTCGCTGGAGCCATCGCGCAAGGTGCGCGGCTGGTAGACCGGGATGCCGTGCTGCTGCGCCAACTGCTTGACCGGCGGCGCCGTCAGGATCTGTTTGCGGCCGACCGGTTTGTCGCGCCGGGTGAACACCGCGCAGACCTCATGCCCGGCGTCCAGCAGGGCGCGCAGGCTTTCGGCGGCGATATCGGGGGTGCCCATGAACAGGATACGCATGCGGTTCAGTCCTCGTCTTCCTCGGGGTAGTCGTCCTCATAAAAATGGGTCGCCAGGTCCATGATCGTGATGCCGTCCAGGTGGTTGTTCTCGTGCTGGATGCAGCGGGCGAGCATGTCGTCGGCTTCCAGCTCAAACCAGTTGCCGTGGCGGTCCTGCGCCTTGACCTTGACGTGTTTGGAGCGCGCAATGGCGCCGTTGTGGCCGGGGAAGGAAAGGCAACCCTCGTACAGTTCGACTTTTTCGTCGCTGAGTTCCAGGATCTCGGGGTTGATGAACTCGATGAACTTATATTCGTAGTTTTCCGGGACCTGTTCCGGCATGTCGCGCTCGTCCAGGCAGATGAACAGCCGGCGCATCATGCCGACCTGCGGCCCGGCCAGGCCAAGGCCGTTGGCCGCCAGCAGCGTCTCTTTCATGTCGTCGAGCAGAACGCCGAGGCGGTCGTCAAATTTGGTGACGGGGCGGCAGACTTTTTTCAGGATCGGGTCGCCGTCCTGTACGATGGTGCGAAGAGCCATAGGGAAATACCTCCTAGAAGCATAAATACAATATACATGGTTTCATGGTTTGGGCCGGTTCATAAGTCGCCGTCGGTGTTGAAGTCCACGGTAACGGCTGCTTTCTGCGGCAGTTTTTCGGCGGCGTAGTCGTCGAGCGCCCGGCGCAGCAGCGCCCGGAACGCCGCGTCATTGCGGCATTTGAGCGTCAGTTTGTAGCGATATTTGCCGCCCAGCATCGCGATCGCCATCGGCGCCGGGCCCAAGATGCGCAGCGGCAGCTGCGGGTGCTGCGCCGCATGCTGTGCCAGCAGTGCGCCGAAGCGCTGCGCGGCCAGGGCGACCGCGCCCTCCTGCGCGCCGGTGAAACCGATGACGCAGAACGCACAGAACGGCGGGTAGAGGCCGTATTTGCGGAAGGCGATCTCCTCGCGGTAGAAATCCTCGTACCCCTGCGCGGCGGCCAGCTGCAAGACCGGGTGGTTCGGCACCGCCGTCTGGATCAGCGCGCGGCCCGGCAGGCTGGCGCGCCCGCCGCGGCCGATGACCTGCGTGACAAGGCTGAACACGCTTTCATACGCGCGGAAGCCCTGCCCAAACAGCAGCGAGTCGATGCCCAAAACGCCGACGAGGGTGACTTTTTCAAAGTCCAGCCCCTTGGCGACCATCTGCGTGCCCAGCAGGATGTCGTATTCCTGCCGGCCAAACTGGGCCAGCATCGTCTCGTGGGCGTTTTTCTGCCCTGTAGAGTCCTGGTCCATGCGCAGGATGCGCGCGTCCGGCAGCAGTTCGTGCAGTTCCTCTTCCACGCGCTGGGTGCCAAACCCGCTGTAGCGAACCTGACCGCCGCACGCGGGGCAAAGCTGCGGCAGCGGGCGCACCGTATGCCCGCAGTGGTGGCACATCAGCGCCTGCTGCGGTTTGTGGTAGACCATCGGCACGCTGCAGTTGGGACATTTGAGCACCTGCCCGCAGGCCGTGCACATGCCCACCGTGTGGTAGCCGCGCCGGTTCAGCAGCAGGATGCTCTGTTCCCCGTTTTGCAGGTTGGCTTTGAGTTCCTGCACCATGCGGGCGCTGACCTCCCGCGGGTTGCCGGCGGCAAGTTCAGCGCGCATATCAATGAAATCGACGTTCGGCAGCGGGCGGCCGCCGTAGCGGTGGGTCAGCGTGACGAGCTGGTATTTGCCGGTTTTGGCCGCGTGGTAGGTCTCGGTGCGCGGCGTGGCCGAAGCGAACACCAGCAGCGCGTTTTCCATCGCCGCGCGCTTTTTGGCGACGTCGTGCGCGTCATAGCGCGGGGCGGACTCGCTCTGGTAGGTGTGTTCCTGCTCCTCATCCACAATGATGAGCCCCAGGTTTTGCAGCGGCGCAAACACGGCGCTGCGCGTGCCGACGACGATGTCGGCGTCGCCCTGCTGGATCATGCGCCACTGCAGCAGGCGCTCGGTATTATTGAGGGCGGAATGCTGCACAGCCAACCGGCTGCCGAACGTTGATTTCAGGCGGCGGATCATCTGCGGCGTCAGGCCGATCTCCGGCACCAGCACCAGCGCCTTGCGGCCCAGTTCCAGCGTGCGCTCGATGAGTTTTAAAAACACGACCGTCTTGCCGCTGCCCGTCACGCCGTGCAGCAGCGCCGCATGGGGCTGCCCGTCGGCCAGGTGGGGCGCCAGCGCGTCGTACGCCTGCTGCTGCTCGGCCGAAAGTGCCAGCGGCTGCGGGTCAAACGGGATGGCCGCAAACAGGTCCAGCGTTTTGTCCTGCCGGGCGGCCGTCAGCACGCCTTTTTGGCACAGTGTGTCCAGCGTCGGTTTGGAGATGCCGGCGGTTTCCAGCTGGCGGCCGGTCAATGGGCCGGCGCGCAGGGCTTCCACCGCCGCGAGTTGCCGCGGGCCGGGCTTGGGTTTGGCGGGCAGCTCCCCGGTGAGCGTGTAGACCCATTCCGTCGCGCGCTGCATGCGGCTTTTCATCCGCGGCTTGCCGCCGGCGGTGACCGCCGTATACTGCGCGCCGTACGGGATGACGGCCTTGACGGCCTCGAACCAGGTGCAGAAGGTACGGTCTTTTAAAAACCGCACGAGTTCCAGCAGGTCGGGCGTCAGGCGCGCCTGCTCGGGCGCGGCGTCATACAGCGCTTTCAGGCGGGGCGGGGCGTCGGCTTCTTCCACTGCGGCCACCGCCAGCACCACGGCCATACGCGCATGGTCGCCGCGGCCAAACGGCACCAGCACCATGCTGCCCGGCCAAACATGGTCCTGCAGCTCCGCCGGCACCCGGTAGGAGTAAAGTTTATCGAAATGGATGGTCGCCTGGTCGACGGCCACCTGCGCGATGGGCAGCGTCATGCGTCTTGGCCGTGTTGGAGACGGGACTGGATGATGGAATACAGCGCTTCGGCGCAAGCCTCGACCTGGTCGTTGACGACGTGCTCGTCATACTCGACCGAGTGGGCGATCTCTTCCTGCGCCCGTTTCAGCCGGCGCTGGACGGTGTCCTCGCTCTCGGTGCCGCGGTTGCGCAAGCGGCGTTCCAGCTCCTGCATGTCGGGCGGCAGCACAAAGACCGTCGTGGCGCCGGGGTACAGGCGCTTGATGTTGCCTGCGCCCTCGACCTCGATGACCAGGATCACCGGGATGCCCTGCGCCATGCGGCGCTCGATCTCGCTGCGCAGCGTGCCGTAGTAGTTGCCGCAGTACTGCGTATGCTCGACGATCTGGTCCTGCGCGAGATGATCCTCAAAATCCGCGACCGACATAAAGTGGTAGTTGATACCGTTCTTTTCGCCTTCGCGCGGCGCGCGCGTCGTAGCCGAGACCGTGTGCTGGATCTCGGGGTGGTCTTTCAGCAGCCGCGCCACCACGGTGTCCTTGCCGGTGCCCGACGGGCCCGATACGACAAACAGATACTTTTCGCCTTTCATAATTCCCTGCTCCCCTTTATCCTTCCTCTTGTTCCTGTGCAAAGCGGCCGGTCACGCTTTCCAGCGCGATGCCCGACAAAATGACATGGTCGGAGTCCATGATGAGCACCGCCTGCGTGCGCCGCCCGTAGGAGGCGTCGATGAGCGCGCCTTTCTCGCGCGCGTCCTGGATCAGACGCTTGACCGGCGCTGAATCCGGGCTGATGACGGCGATGACGCGGTCGGCATTGACCATGTTGCCGAAGCCGATGTTGATGAGTTTCATGGGCGCCTCACTCGATGTTCTGGATCTGCTCGCGGATCTTCTCGATCTCGGACTTCAGTTCCACCACCAGCCGGGTGACCGCCACGTCCTGGCACTTGGAGCCGATGGTGTTGGCTTCGCGGTTGAGTTCCTGCGTCAAAAAGTCCAGCTTGCGTCCGATGGGCTCGTCCAGCGCCAGGATCTCGCGGTACTGGGCCACATGGCTGTGCAGGCGCACGGTCTCCTCGTCGATGGCGGTCTTGTCGGCAAAGATCGCAGCCTCGGTCACAAGGCGGCCCTCGTCGATGCTGCGGTCGCCCAGCAGCTCCTGCAGGCGGGCGTAGAGCTTTTCGCTGTACGCCTGCACGCGCCCGGCGCTCTGCTGTTCGATCTGCCCGACGAGCGTTTCCACCGCTGTCAGGCGGTTCTCCACGTCGGCCCTGAGCTTTTCACCCTCGGCCGCGCGCATGGCCACAAAAGCGTCCAGCGCCTGCTGTGCCACCGCCTGCACGTCCTGCCACAGTTCGTCCTCATTGGCGGGTGCAGCGGTCTGCGCCAGCACATCGGGAAAACGCGCCACCATGCCCGCCGTCAGGTCGTCGGGCAGTTCCATGCGCTGCGCCAGGTCGCGCAGCGCGTCGCGGTAGCCCTGCGCCAGCGGCCAGTTGACCGTGACGACGGTGTCGGCCGCCGTGACAGCCTGGATGGAGAGGTTGAGCTCCACCTTGCCGCGGCTGACGCGCGCCGCCACCAGCTTTTTGAGTTTGTCCTGCAAAAACGCGCAGGAACGCGGCAGCCGGTCGGAATACTCCAAAAAGCGCGCGTTGACGCTGCGCAGCTCCACTTTGATGTCCCGCCCATGCAGCAGCGCGCCGGCGCGGCCATAGCCTGTCATGCTCAATACCATATCCTGCACCTCAAACTTCGGCGTGGGCCGCCGATGAACATATATTGTATATTGTACTATTTTTGCTGCCAAGATGCAAGGCTGCCGCGCGTTTTTGCCCGCAAACGCAAAAACCGCCCCCGCGGCAGCGGGGACGGTGCGGTTACCGGATCAAACCGGGTGGGATCTCTTTTCGTAGTCGGCATGCAGCGCGTCGACGCCCTGGATGCGGGCGTTGCGCTTCTCAAAGAATTTGGGCGCGACCTGCGGGAACATCGCGTAGGTCAGCACGTCCTCCTCCTGGATGGCGTACTTGGCGGCCTCGGCTTTGAGTTTGTCCATCTCGGGCTCCAGCGTGTCGGCAAAGCGGCAGGTGATGGGCTCCTCGCCTTTCAGGATAAAGTCGCTGAACTCTTTCTTGATGGGCGCGGGGGTCTTGCCGTAATCGCCGTGCACAAGGCCCTTGAACTCTTTGGTGACCATCTTGTAGCGCTCGCCCATGATGACGTTGAATACTGCCTGGGTGCCGACGATCTGGCTGGTGGGCGTGACGAGCGGCGGGTAGCCGGCATCCTCGCGCACACGCGGGATCTCGGCCAGCACGTCGTCGAGCTTGTCCTCTTTGCCGGCGTCCTTGAGCTGTTTGAGCATGTTGGAGAACATGCCGCCCGGCACTTGGTACAGCAGCGTGTTGGCGTCGACGCCCAGCGATTTGGGGCTGATCTGGCCGTTGGCGATGTATTTTTCACGCAGTTTGGCAAAGTAGGCGCGCACGACGTTGAGCTGGTTGAGGTCGAGGCCGGTATCGTAGTCGGTGTCCTGCAGCGCGGCCACGAGGCTCTCGGTCGGCATGTGGGACGTGCCCAGCGCCAGCGGGCTCATGGCCGTGTCAATGATGTCGGCGCCGGCCTCGATGCCCTTGAGGACGGACATCGAAGCGAGGCCCGCCGTATAGTGGCTGTGGATGTCGATGGGGATGTCGACGGTCTCTTTGAGTTTCTTGACCAAGTCGTAGCAGGTGTAGGGCTTGAGCAGGCCGGCCATATCCTTGATGCAGATGGAATCGGCGCCCATCTCCTCCAGGGTCTTGGCGTACTCGGCAAAATACTCGTTGTTGTGCACCGGGCTCAAGGTGTAGCTGATGCACGCCTGCACGTGCGCACCTTCCTTGTTGGCGGCCTTGATGGCCGTCTGCAGGTTGCGCGGGTCGTTGAGCGCGTCAAAGATGCGGATGACGTCGATGCCGTTGGCGACGGATTTCTGCACGAAATACTCGACCGCGTCGTCGGCATAGGGGCGGTAGCCCAGCATGTTCTGGCCGCGGAACAGCATCTGCAGTTTCTGGTGCGGCAGCTCGCGGCGCAGGGTGCGCAGACGCTCCCACGGGTCCTCGTCGAGGAAACGGATGCAGGAGTCAAACGTCGCGCCGCCCCAGCATTCGACCGAGAAATACGGGATCTTGTCCATCTCGGGCAAAATGGGCCGCATCTCGTCCATCGTCATGCGGGTAGCCAGCAAAGACTGGTGTGCATCGCGCAGAACGACCTCGGTAATTTTGATCGGTTTCTTAGCCAATGGTGTTCACCTCGCTTCTGGTTCAGTTCATCGTGCACAGCAGCGTGCCGGAGTCGACCACGTCGCCCTTGCGCACGTCGATGGTGGCGACGGTGCCGTCCTGCGGGGCGCTGATCTCGTTTTCCATCTTCATCGCTTCGAGGATCAGCAGCGTATCGCCCGCCTTGACCGAATCGCCGGGTTTCACCTTGACGTCCAGGATGTTGCCGGGCATGGGGGCGTTGACGGCGACCGCACCGGCAGGGCCGGCAGGAGCCGCCGGAGCAGCAGGCGCGGCGGCCGGGGCGGGAGCAGCCGGGGCAGCAGGCGCGGGGGCCGCGGGCGCCGCCGGTGCGGCGGCAGGCGCCGGGGCGCCGGTGCCTTCCTCCACCGTGACATTGTAGGCAACACCGTTGACGGTAACGATCAGGTTTTTCATAGGAAGTTCCTCCTTATACTCAAGGTCCGTAAAGTTGGGTAGGGCGATTTACAGGGCGATGTTGCCGTGTTTCTTGGCCAGGCGCGTCGCGCGCTTGCTGGCCAGCATATCCAGCGCCTGCACGACGGCGCTGCGCACGCCGGCCGCGTCGGCGACGGCATCGGCTGCGCCGTTGGCGGCGGCCGCCTGCGCGCCGCAGACCTCCTTGGCGTAGGCCGCCGCTTTGGCTTTGGTCGCCTCGGCGATGTTGTCCGAAGCGTAGATCTCATCTTTGTACAGCACGCTGACGGCGGTCTCGGGCGCCAGCGGGGCGACGGTGCAGCCCTGCATGGCCACGCGCCAGTCGGCGCAGGCCGCAAACACCGTGTAGACCGGGCCGATCACATCGCCGGTCAGCACGGCGACCTTGGCGGTCGTCGCTTCGGCGTACACACCGGCCATGCGGGCCGCCTGGCGGATGCCGCCGGCCTGGTCGTCGCCTTCGCTCTTGCCGAAGCCGTCGCTGTTGACGATGGTCACGACGGGGATGCTGTACGCATCACACAGGCGGACAAAACGCGCCGCCTTGGCCGTGCACTTATGGCAAAGGGCCGCTTTCTCGGTCGCCAGGATGCCAACGGCGCTGCCGTTGACGGTAGCCAGCGCCGTGACGATGCGCTTGCCGTAGCCGCTGTACAGTTCCACGGCGCTGCCCTCGTCCGCCAGCGCTTCCACCGCGGCGGTGGCCGTGTAGTTGGCGGTGGGCATCGGTTTGGCGGGTGCCGTGAAATCAAACAGCGCCGGGCCCGCCAGGTTGTTGGCCGGCAGCAGCGCCGCCACGTTGGCGGCCTGCTTGGCCGCCGCCACAGCGTCTTTGGCGACCAGCGCCGCCACACCGGCCTTGGCCGCAAAGGCAGCCGTACCGGCGCCGCTGACGGTCTCCTCGGCCGTGAAGGGCGCATGCAGGAACAGCTCGGCATCCTCGCCCATGATGCACAGATCCGCCGCCGCCGCGTTGATGGCGTTGGTGCCCGCGCAGGTGCCGGTGATGACCGCGATCTGCGGCACGACGCCGGACACCCGCGCGATCTGCGCCGTCAGCGCGGCCGTCGCGTTGAGCAGGTCCAGGCCGCCGTCGAGTTTGGCGCCGGTGGAGTTATAGAACGTCACGACCGGGGCGCCAGTCTCGGCCGCCATCTCCAGCACGCGGATCTTGCGCTGAATGTCTGCCACCGCTACCGGCTCGCCGTTTTCGTACAGGACATACACGCTCTGGCCGTTGGCACAGCCGTACGCCGCGCTGACGGGGCCGTCGGTGTACAACGGCGAAAAAGCGCCATCGTCAAAAAATGCTGCAAGAAGTTCTTCCTTGCCGGGTTTGTTTGCTGCCATACAGTGACCTCCTAGGATAAGATTGACTGTTTTTTATACATGATCTGCAAAAAATCTGTCGTTTGTCACGATTATACTACGTTGTTCAGATTTTCACAAGTGGAAACTCCACAGGTTTTGGCAGAATTTCTTTGCCGTGCAAAGCCTTGTTCACTTTCTGCGCGGGCGCAGCGGGCCGGGGCGGCGCGGCGCGGTCTGCGGGCCTTCCGCCGCAGGCGTTCGGCTGCTTTTGAGCGCGGCGTTGCGCAGGGCGTTGACCTCGGACTTTTTCAGTTCGCGGTACTCCCCCGGCTGCAGCATGCCCAGCTTGACGGGGCCTTCGGCGCTGCGCTTCAGGCGCACGACCTGCAGACCCACCGCCGAGCACATGCGCCGGATCTGGCGGTTGCGCCCCTCGTGCAGCGTGATCTCCAGCACGGTGCGCCCCGGTTCGTCGGTGACGACATGGATGACGCAGGGCTGCGTGCGCACGCCGTCGTCCAGCACGACGCCGGACGCCATCGTGACGATCTGCTCCTCGGTCGCGCGGGGGTTGACCGTCACGCGGTACAGCTTGCCCACCCCTCCCGAGGGATGCGTCAGCAGGTTGATGAACGCACCGTCGTCGCTCATCAGCAGCAGGCCCTCGCTGTCTTTGTCCAGCCGTCCGACCGGGCGCAGCATCGCCGGCACGTCGGCCACCAGTTCCATCACGGTCTTGCGGCCGCGGTCGTCGCTGCGCGTCGTCAGGTAGCCGCGCGGCTTGTGCAGCATGATATAGGTGTACTGCCGCTTGCGCACGATGCGCACGTTTTTGCCGTCGATGGAGACCTTATCGTAATCGGGGTCCATCTTGTCCCCCAGGCCGACCGGGTGCCCGTTGACCTTGACTTTACCGGCCGCGATCAGGCGCTCCGCCTCCCTGCGGGAGCAGATGCCCTGGTCCGCCAGCACTTTTTGTATCCGTTGTTCCGCCATACTGACTCCTTATACTTTCCTGCCGGCGGCCATTTATGCCTCGGGGGCCGCCGTTTCCGCCTCGGCTTTTTCGCGCTTGAGCATGGCCGCGATCTTGTCCACCAGTTCCGGCAGCGCGCCGATGGCGTTATCCACCGCCGTAACTTTTTCGACCAGCTGCACCGTGCGCACGTTGCCGCCCGAAATGACCAGGAACGCCACCGGCGTGACCGAAACGCCGGCGCCGGTGCCGCCGCCGAACATGGCCTTTTCCGCCTTGGGGGCCACGTCGGAGCCGCCCGACGCAAAACCGAACGTCACGCGGGAGACCGGGATGATGGTGGTCGCCTCGTCGACATGGATGGGGTCGCCGATGATGGTGCTGGTATCGACCATCTCGCGGATCTTGTCGATGGTCACGCCCATCAGGCCTTGGATCGGATGTTCTGCCATAAGTCAATTCCTCCTAAAAAAGAAATGTACGATCTATTTCTGCGTGGCGGCGCTCTGCGCCGTCTGCGCGGGGTCGGTTTGCGGCTGCAGCAGCGGGTCGTTCCAGACCCGGTACAGCAGGTGCAGCATGAGGATCGCGCGGGCCTGCACGATGCCAAAGATGTGCCGGTCCGCCCGGCGCGCGCCGGTAAAATCCGGTTCCAGCCACAACCCCTCGCTTTGCAGCGGGATCGCCTGCTGTACGGCCGCCAAAGCGGTGTTCAGCGCCGTCATGGCCGCGCCAAAGGCGATGGCGGTGGCGGCGGCGTCCTCACAGGTAACGGTCCAGAACACCTGCAGGCGGCGCACCCGCATCTTGAAAGGCGAATGCCGCCCAAGCCAGCGCAGATGCCGCCACAGGCAGGCGGCGACCGCCGCGGGGTCCTCCTCCAGCAGCGCAAGGATGCGCTCCAGCTTCCCGTCCTTGGGCCCGGCTTCTTCCGCCGGCGCGGCGTGTTCCGGTTCTTCCGGCGGCGGTTCGGGCGGCGCTGGCTGCGGGCGCTCCCCCACGCCGGGCGGCACGTTTGTTTCAGTTGTTTCCGGCGCAGGGGCCGCGCCCGGGGTTTCCTGTTTCTTCTGGCCGCCCGGTTTGGCCGCGGGCGTCCGGTAGGTGCGCAGCGAGCGGCGCACCGGGCCGCAGACCGCCGCGATCTCGACACGGCCGGGGCGGTATTCCACCGCGATGCCCAGCGGCAGCAGCAGCGCCGCTGCCAGCAAAACCAATACAGCCAGCAGCAGCCCGGCCAGGATCTTTAGCGCCAGCAGCAAAACCGGCATCATCGCTCACTCCCATTCCAGCTACTCGGCAGCGTCCTCCGGCTGTTGCTCCGGCGGGGCGGCGGCATCCATCCCCTCCTCGTCGTGCAGCGGCGGCAGGTCGCGCAGGCTGCCCAGCCCAAACACGCGCAGGAAGTTGTCGGTGACCTGGAACGCGACCGGTTTGCCCGGCAGGTCCAGGCGGCCGGCCTCCTCGATCAGGCCTTTTTCCAGCAGCTTGGTGACGGTGGAAGAGGAATCCACGCCGCGCACCTGCTCGATAAAACTGCGCGAGACCGGCTGGTTGTAGGCGATGACCGCCAATACCTCCAGCGCAGCCGGCGAAAGCGGCGCGTTGCGGCGGGTATCCAGGATGCGCTTGACCAGCTCGCCATAATACGGGCGGGTCGTCATCTGCCAGCGCCCGCCGTCAAAGCGCAGCAGCGCCAGGCCGCTTTCCTCTTCGTCGTAACGCTGCTGCAAGCGCTGCAGCAGCTGTTCTGTCCGCTCCGGGTCCAGGCGCAAGGCGTCGGCCAGGCGCTCGGTCTCCACCGGTTCCGCGTGGGCAAAAAGCATGGCTTCCAGCCCCCCGGCCATCTGTGCGTCATTCATGGGCGGCGCCCTCCTTTCTTCTGCGGTGGCGGCGGTCCAGGTCCAGCGCACCGTCCCCCTGCACCCGCACGCGGCCGGCGCGGATCAGTTCCAGCAGGGCCAAAAACGTCGCCACATGGGTGCTGCGGCTGTCCTCTTTATGGAACAGCTGCCCGATGCCGCGGATACTGCCCCGCAAAAGCCCGCGCAGCATGTGGCTGACACGGCTTGCCACCGATACGAACGGCGCTGTGACCAGCGGCTCGAACCGTTCCTGGTCGGGTTTTCTCTTGCGCAGGCTGCGGCCCATCAGGTTGAACCATGCCTGCAGCAGCAGGTTGGCGTCATGGCGGCGGGTATATTCCGCCGCGCCCACCAGCGGCATCGGTTCGCGCACGGCGGTAAACAAGTCGCGCGCACGGCCGCCCAGGCGGGCCGCCACCTCTTTGCAGGCGCTGTATTCGATCAGGCGGCCAGTTAGTTCTTCTTTCATGCGCTCGGCCTCGGGGCTGCGCGGCAGCAGCAGGGCGCTTTTCATCTGCACCAGGTGCGCGGCCATGTCGATGAACTCGCTGGAAACTTCCATCCGGTTTTCTTCCAGCGTGCGGATGGCCGCTGTGTATTGGTCGATCAGCTCCATGATGTTGACATCATAGAGGTTCATTTTATTCTTGCCCACCAGATACAATAAAAGATCCAGCGGCCCCTCAAAATCTTCCAGCTTAAACGTCAGTGTGTCTTGCAAAGTTACCCCCAGAAGAAGCCGTCCACAAAGCCCGTCCACGCGACAAGGCGGTCCCAGCAGAAATTGACCGCCAGCGAAAGCGGCACATCCAGCGCACCCAAAAACACCAGCAGCAGGACCGCCAGCATGATATAGCGCTCATACTGCATGGCCTTGAAATACAGCCGCGGCGGCAGCACCAGCAATACGATGCGGCTGCCGTCGAACGGCGGCACCGGGATCAGGTTGAACACCGCCAGGCTCAGGTTCATAACGATCATGTCATACAAAAACAGCGGCAGCGCCTGCACGGCCTGCGCCGCGCCCGTGTAATATACGATCTTATACAGGATCATCGACACAAACGCCAGCAAAAAATTGCTCAGCGGCCCGGCCGCGGCCGAGACTGCCATGCCGACTTTGGGATCTTTGTAATTGCGCGGGTTTACGCCGACCGGCCGCGCCCAGCCGACGCCGCCCACCAGCATGCACAGCGCGCCCAAGGGGTCGAAATGGCGCATCGGGTTGAGCGAGAGCCGCCCGGCACGCACGGCGGTGTCATCCCCCAGCCAATGGCTGACGAGCGCGTGGGCCGCCTCATGGAACGGGATGGCGATGAGCACGACGACGGCCCGCAAAAGATACGCCAGGATCTGATAGGGCGAAAGCAGGCCCTGCAACGGCAAACACGCTCCTTACACAAAATATCACTTTATTATATCGTATTAAATGGCGCAAAACAAGCCCTTTTGGCGCGCAGCCGCTGCCCGACGGCCCCCTGCCCTGCCTGCACGGGCTGTTTTCACAAAAAAATCCAACTTTTTTGTGCAAAAGGCTTGCATTTACAGCCGGCATCCGTTATAATAGTACAGCTATTGAGAAGGAGGTGCAAGCAATTATGGCCAAATGTTCTTGCTGTGGCAAAGGTGTCACGTTCGGTATCAAAGTCTCCCACTCCCATCGTCGGAGCAACCGTACCTGGAACCCCAATGTCAAGCGCGTGAAGGCGATCGTGGACGGTTCCCCGAAGTATATCTACGCCTGCACCCGCTGCCTGCGCTCTGGTAAAGTTACCCGCGCGGTCTGATTGGAAGGAAAAATTGCCGGTCACGTCCGTGGCCGGCATTTTCTCTTTTCCCCGCCCGCTGCACAAAAGGAGTACGCCATGCTGCCCCGTGACCCCATCATACTGCTGAGTTATGTAAACACCAAACTGCGCGACCGCGACGCGGACCTGGCCATGTTCTGCGAGGAGGAGGACGCCGACGAGGCGGCCCTTTGTGCGACCCTGGCAGAGGCCGGCTACACCTACGACGCGGCCCGCAACCAGTTTGTGTGATATTGTCTTGTGAGAGAGGAAGTCGATCTTGCCATGAACTTTATCTTTGTCAGCCCGCATTTCCCCAAAACGTACTGGAATTTCTGCGACCGCCTGCGCTGCAACGGCGTCAACGTGCTGGGCATCGGCGACGCGCCGTATGATGAGATCCCGGACGAGCTCAAATACTGCCTGACCGAATATTACCGCGTGGACGACCTGGGCAACTACGACGAGATGGTGCGGGCCGTCGGGTATTTCACCTTCCACTACGGCAAGATCGACTGGCTGGAGTCCAACAACGAATACTGGCTGGAGATGGACGCCCAGCTGCGCACCGATTTCAACATCACGACCGGCGCGCAGAACGACTTTATCCAGCGCATCAAGTTCAAGAGCCAGATGAAGGAGAGCTACCGCCGCGCCGGCGTGCCGGTGGCGCGCCACCACATGGTCAGCACGCTGGAAGCGGCGCGCGATTTTATCCGCGAAGTCGGCTACCCCGTTATCGTCAAGCCGGACAACGGCTGCGGCGCCGAGGCCACCTACAAGCTGAAAAACGACGAAGACTTGCAGGCGTTTTACGCCAGCGCCCCCGCCGTGCAGTATATCATGGAGGAATACATCAGCGGCAGCATCGTCAGCTTTGACGGCGTGGCCGATTCCCACTGCGTACCGCTCTTCTACACCTCCAACGTCTTCCCGGTACCGGTGCTGGACATCGTCAACCAGCAGGGCGACCTTGCGTACTGGACGCAGAAATCGGTGCCCGCGGCGCTCAAAGACGTCGGGTTCCGCACCATCAAAGCCTTTGGCGCCAAGAGCCGGTTCTTCCACTGCGAATTCTTCCAGCTGAACGAGGACAAACCCGGCCTGGGCAAAGCCGGCGACTATGTGGCGCTGGAAGTCAACATGCGCCCGGCCGGCGGCTACACCCCCGACATGATCAACTACGCCAACTCGGTAGACTGCTACCAGATCTGGGCCGACATGGTCTGCTATGACAAGGTGCGCAACCTCGACCTGAACGGCCCCAAGTACTTCTGCGTCTATGCGGCGCGCCGCGACTGCCACACCTACAAGCACACCCATGAGCAGATCATGAAGCGCTACGGCAGCCGCATGAAGATGTACGACGAGCTGCCCCCTGCCCTGCGCCTGGATATGGGCGACCGCATGTACACGGCCAACCTCAAGACTGCCGCCGAGCGCGACGCCTTCATCCGCTATGTGCAGGAGAAAGCCTGAGCGGCCATTCTTCTGCCCTGCCCCTTTGCTTTTCTTATGCCCTGGCTTTGCCAGGGCTTTTTGTTTGCAACCAGGGCAGCCGACAAAAAGCGCCCTGCCGGGCGCAGCCAAACGGCCGCCCCGGCAGGGCGAATTGATTTTTGCAGGCAACGGTTTACAGTTCCGGCGTGACCGGCACCGCGCCATAGTTGCGGATGTTGAGCACATGGCAGCTGCCCGCGCCAAAGCAGCCGTCGATGGCGGCGCGGTAGGTGTCCACGAGATCTTCCGGCACAAACGCCTGGATGGTACCGGCAAAGCCGCCGCCCTGCAGGCGCCACGCACCGCGGCCGTTGAGGATGTTCTGGCTCAGCGCCAGCGCCAGCGAGACGCCCTGCTCTTTGGGGTTCTTGATGCTGTAGGCGTTCTGGTTGAACTCAAAGCTGGAATGCCCGCCCTCGATGATCAGGCGCAGGAACTTGTCAAATTCATCGTTCTGCACAGCCTGGCACAGCTCGGCGGCGCGGCGGCAGTCGTTGTAGAAATGGATCGCACGCACAACGGCGCGGTCCCCCACTTTTTTGCGCACATCGGGGATGGCGGCATAGAAGTCCGCCTCCGGCACGTCGCGCAGGACCTTCTGGCCAAAGCAGGCGGCCACGCTCTCCATCTCGCGGCGGATGGCGGCGTAGTCGTCGGTCAGGTCGGCATGGCTGCCCTTGGTGTCGCTGATGCACAGCACGTACCCATGCTTGGCCAGGTCGAGCTTGGCCTGCCCAACAACGGGATGCGCAGGGTCTTTAAAGTCGATGGTGATGACGCCGCCCACCGCGCACGCCGTCTGGTCCATCAGGCCGCAGGGTTTGCCGAAAAAGACGTTCTCGGCATACTGGCCGATCTGCGCGATGCGCACCTGGCTGAATTTTTCCATATCGTTGCCGTTGTACTCGCCGCGCAAAATCGCGCCGATGCACACCTCAAACGCCGCCGAGCTGGAAAGCCCCGACCCGCGCAGCACATCGCTGGTGGTGTAGGCGTCAAAGCCGCCGACCTGCCCCCCGTCGTTGAGGATGCCGACCGCCACGCCGCGGATCAGCGAAGCGGAATGCTCAGCCTCCTTCGGCTGCGGGGTGCGGATGCTCAGATCCACATCGCTGATGCGGCCAAAGCCTTCCGATTTCACGCGGATGACGTTGTCCGCATTGGGCGAAACGACCGCCACGATGTCCAGGTTGACCGAACCGGCCAGCACAACGCCGTTGTTGTGGTCGGTGTGGTTGCCGCCGATCTCGGTACGGCCGGGGGCCGAGTAGAGGCGCACCGTGCGGTCGGGGCCAAACTCCTCGGCAAAATGGTCGACCGCCTGCATGTACCGCGCGCGCTGGGCCGCCAGCGTCGCGTCGTCCCCGCCGTACAATTTGGCAAGAGCGCCGTCATACAAGCCCTGTGCGATCTGCTGTTTCAATTCACGGGTGTTCGCCATAACTTCAACTCGCCTTTCCTGTGGGCGGCGCTTTTGCCAATATGCACAAAAAGCGCCACGCTGTTTTGGGTAAACAGCCAAAATCCAGGCTGTCCCCCGCGGTTCTTGTACCCAGTATAACAAATTTTGGCGGGAAGTAAACATTTTTTTACTGCGCCTTTATGGACTTTTGATGAATCGTCTGCTATAATGGGAAGGAAAAGATCTTGGGGCCTGCCCGCCAGGCGCCCGGCGAGGTGTGATACCATGAGCAACGTCAGCAAACAGTCCTACAAGCAGAGCTATACGGACAATGTCGAATTGTCCATCTTCAACTGCGGGCATGAGTATTGCCAGCCCGGCCACACCTGGGGCCCGGGCGTGCGGGACCATTACCTGATCCACCTGGTGGTCGCCGGGCGCGGCGTGTACCAGGTAGGCGGCATTTCGTATACTTTGCAGGAGGGCGACCTGTTTTTGGCCAAGCCCAACCAGCTCATCACTTATGCGGCCGACGAGACCGACCCGTGGGAGTACTATTGGGTCGGTTTTAACGGCGCGTGCGCCAACCGCCTGGTGCAGCAGACGCCGTTCAGCGACCAACGGCCCGTGCACCGCTGCAAGGACCCCCAGACCGTGCGCGAAGCGCTGTACCAGATCTACCTGGCGCGCGGGGCCGACCCGCAGAGCGAAGCGCTGATGACCGGTTACCTGTATATTTTTATGGCGCACCTGATGAAAGAAGCCCGCGACGCCATGCCCAACATCGGTTCGTCCAGCAGCCAGTATGTGTTGTCGGCCATCAAGTACATCCAGTTCAACTATTCGCACGACATCTCGGTCGATGACATCGCCAAGGCCGTGGGCGTCAGCCGCAGCCACCTTTACCGCGTGTTTATGTCCAACGTCGGGCAAAGCCCCATCGACTACCTGACCAACTACCGCATCAGCGAGGCGTGCAGCCTGCTGAAAAATTCCAACCTTTCCATCGCCGAGATCGCGGTCTCGGTCGGCTTTTTTGACCAGTTCTATTTCTCGCGGGTCTTTAAAAAGGTCAAGGGCGTGCCGCCCAGCCGCTATTTGGCCACGCTGGAAAAAGACCCCGCCAAACTGACCGAACTGTAAGGAGTTTCCATGCCTTTTGCCAAAAACCAGATCCTGCGCCTGACGGTGGAGTCGCTTTCCAGCGACGGCAGCGGCGTCGCGCACTGTGACGGGCAGGCCGTCTTTGTGCCCGGCACCGCCCCCGGCGACGCTGCCGAGGTGCGCATCGTCAAAGCGCTGAAACACTATGCCTTCGGCCGCCTGGAGCGGCTGCTGACCCCCGGCCCCGGCCGCATCGCAGTGGACTGCCCGGTCGCCGGCCCCTGCGGCGGCTGCGGGCTGCGGCATATTTCTTATGAAGCCGAATGCGCCGCCAAAACGCAGTTTGTGCAGGACGCCTTTGCCCGCCTGGGCAAGCTGGACGCGCCGGTGCACCCCGCGCTGCCTGCGCCGCTGACCGAGCGGTACCGCAACAAAGTGCAGCTGCCGGTGGGCACGGACGAGGACGGCCGCCTTGTGACGGGCTTTTATGCGGGGCGCAGCCACCGCATCGTCGCCTGCCGGGACTGCCGCCTGCAGCCGGATTGGATGAACCGCCTGGCGGCGCGCGCCTGCGCCTTACTGCAGGACGCCGGCGCGACTGCCTATGACGAGGCGCGCCACGCCGGCCTGGTGCGCCACCTGTACATGCGCCAGGGCTGGCACAGCGGGCAGCGCCTTTTGTGCTTTGTGCTCAACGGCCGCGCGCTGCCGCAGGAACGTTCCCTGTGCGAGGCTTTGCAGCGGGAATTTGACTTAACGACAGTGCTCGTCAACCGCAACACCAAACGCACCAACGTCATCCTGGGTGAGGAAACGCGCACCGTGCTGGGCCCCGGCTTTATTGGGGACACGCTGGCCGGCGTAGCGCTGCGCATGGGCGTGCATGAGTTCTACCAGGTCAACACCCCGGCCGCCGAGGTGCTGTACGCAAAGGCACGCGCCTTTGCCGCGCTGCGCCCCGATGATTTTTTGCTGGACCTGTACTGCGGCATGGGCACGATCGGCCTTTCGATGCTGCCGGACTGCCGCCGCCTGCTGGGCGTGGAGATCGTGCCGCAGGCCGTGGAAGGCGCCCAAGCGACCGCCGCGCGGCTGGGCCTGCCCGGCGAAAAAGCGAACTTCCGCTGCCAGGACGCCGGCGCCGCTGCGGCACAGCTGGCCGCCGAAGGCGCCCGCCCCGATGTGATCGTGGTGGACCCTCCGCGCAAAGGCTGCGATGAAGCCACGCTGCAGGCCATCGTGCAGATGGCCCCGCGCACCGTGGTCATGGTCAGCTGCAACGCCGCCACCGCCGCGCGCGACACGCGCTGGCTGGTGGAACACGGCTACTGCGCGCAGCAGGTGCAGCCGGTGGACCTTTTCCCGCGCACCAAGCATGTAGAGTGCATCGTGCAGTTACAGCGCGCGGCGCTGTAGTGCGCCGCGCCTCGCGCGTTGCGGCGTTTGTTCAAATTCTGTTTGGCTCTTGTTCACGATTTGCCAACATTTCTGTGGCATAATGAGAGGCGAAAATGCGGGCGCGGGCCCAAAAGGTGGTTTTTGCAAATGCGAAGCTGGTTCCAGCGTTTCATGTCCGGCCGGTACGGGTTTGACCGGTTCTGCGGCTTTTTGTCGTTTTGTTCCCTGCTGCTGGTAGTCCTGGGCGCGTTGTTCAGCCCGCTGCTGTACTGGCTGGGGCTCATCATGCTGGGGTATTGTTATTTCCGCATGCTCAGCCGCAACACCCGGAAACGCTACCAGGAAAACCTCAAATACCTGGCGCTGGAAAGCAAGGTCACCGGCTGGTTCGCCACACGCAAGACCCGCTTCCAGCAGCGCAAGCAATACCACTATTACCGCTGCCCGCACTGCCGCCAGCAGCTGCGCGTGCCGCGCGGGCGGGGCAAGATCTCCATCACCTGCCCCAAATGCGGCACGCAGTTCATCAAAAAGAGTTGACGGGCTATGTTTGGGTATGTTACCATCTACCGCAAGGGCCTGGACGAGGCGGCGCTGGACCGCTACCAGGCCTACTATTGCGGTTTGTGCCAGGCGCTGGGCCAGCGCTACGGCACGGCCGGGCAGATGACGCTGAGCTTTGACATGGCCTTTGTGGCCGTTTTGCTGAGCGCTTTGTACGACCCCGATACCGCTTTCCGCGCCGGGCGCTGCCCGCCGCACCCGTTCAAACCGCGGCCGCGGGCCGACAACCCGTTTTTGCACTACGCTGCCGATATGACGGTGGTGCTGGCCTACTACAATTTCCTGGACGACTGGCAGGACGACCGTCGCCGCGCCAGTTTGCGGCATGCGCAGAAGCTGGAACGCTATCTGCCGTCCATCCGGGAGCGTTGGCCCCGGCAATGCGGGATCATCCGCGACCAGCTGCAGGCGCTGAACGCGCTGGAAAGCGCCGGGTCCCACAATCTGGACGCACTGTGCCGGGCATTCGGCGCGCTGCTGGGCGGCATATTTGTCTGCCGCGAGGACGCCTGGGCGCCGACACTGGACGCCATGGGCCGCGGCCTGGGCGGGTTCATCTACCTGATGGACGCCTACGACGACCTGGAAAAAGACCGCAAAAAAGGCCGTTACAACGCGCTGCAGGCGCTGGCTGAACAGCTGCCGCCGGCCGACTACGAAACGCGCTGCCGGGAGCTGCTGACGCAGCAGATCGGGCTGTGCGCACAGCAGTTCCAGCTGCTGCCCATCCTGAAAGAAACGCCGGAGGGGCAGATCTTGTACAACACACTGTATTCCGGCGTATGGAGCCAATACGCGCTGGTCAGAAAGCACAGAGAGGGACGACACGCATGACCGATCCATACAGCATACTGGGCATCGCCCCCGGTGCCGACGACGAGACGATCAAAAAGGCTTACCGCCAAAAATGCAAGCAGTACCACCCCGACTTGCACCCCAACGACCCCGCTGCCGAGGAAAAGTTTAAGGAAGTGCAGGCCGCTTACAGCGAGATCATACGCCAAAAGCAAGGCGGCGGCCCCGGCGGTTACCAGGGTTACCAGCAGCGGCAAAGCGGCGGCAGCCCGTATAGCTCCAGCCAGGGTGGCTACGGCGGCGCGTACGGGCAGGACCCGTTTGGCGGCGGGTTTGGGTTTGGCCCGTTCGGGTTTGGCTTTTACAGCACGACCGGCGGCGCCCGCCAGACCTACACCACCGGCCAGGAAAACCCGGAACTGCGCGCCGCGGCCAATTATATCCGCAACGGGTTTTACCAGGAAGCGCTCAACACGCTCAACGGCATGGCCGCCAATGAGCGCACCGCCCAGTGGCACTACTACTGCGCGCTCGCCCATCAGGGGCTGGGCAACAACATCCGCGCCCGCGACGAGGCGCGCATCGCCGTCTCGATGGAGCCGAACAACTACGCCTACCAGAACCTGCTGGATCAGCTGCAAAACCCCGGCGCCAGCTACACCAGCTACCAGCAGCCCTACGCCCAGCCCAGCGGCAACCCGGGGCGGTTCTGCCTTTCGTTCTGGATGTACCTGCTGATGTGCAACATCTGCAGCTGGTGCTGCTGCGGCGGCCGCGGGTGGTATTTTTGCTGCTGACCGTGGTATCATGCCCTTTGTTATAGCAAGGGTTTCCTTTTATGATAATAGAACGAATCGAAACCGACCGGCTTGTGATCCGCAATTTTACGCCAGACGACGCCAATGACCTTTACGAGATTTTGGGCGATGCGGAAACGATGAAACATTGCGAGCCCGCCTATGATCTTAAAAAGACAAAAGATTTTTTGCACGGCTTCTGCATCAGCAAAAACGGCGCGGTCGCGGCCGTTCACAAACAGTCGCAAAAAGTGATCGGTTATATCTTGTTCAACGAGATCGACCCGGGCGTTTACGAAATGGGTTGGTTTTTTAACCGGCGTTATTGGCAGCAAGGGTACGCAACCGAAGCCTGCAAAGCCGTGCTCGATCATGCGTTCCGCGATTTGCATGCCCATAAAGTTTTTGCAGAAACCATAGATGTCGTGAAATCGGTTGGGCTTATGCAAAAGCTCGGTATGCAGTTTGAGGGCGTACAAAGAGGCCAAACCAACAGCACCGACGGAAGCCCGGCCAGCCTCTATCTCTATGGCCTGCTGGCGGCAAATTGGAAACCCAACCAGGCTCACCGGGTCATATCTTCTTGAGCCAAAAGATTACCGCAGGATGGCGGAACCAAAAAAGGAAAAGAAAAACACCGCTGCTAGCCGGCGAAAACCGGCTTGCAGCGGTGTTTTGGCACCCCCGGCTGGGTTCAGACGATCATACTCCCATTTATACGGGCAAAACAGTTCCAGTCGCTCACTCAATGCCACTCAGTTCTCTATACAAAGTTCTAGCATACGAATCCGTCATTCCGCTTATGTAGTCAGTTACCATCAATAGACGCAAATATAAGTCGAATTTTTCATCTCCGGTTTTCGCTTTTTCGTAATCGTGCTTATAATTGTCTGAAAAGATGGAAATATATTTTTTGTCAGCTTTGGAGGGTACATACTGATTTTCTGCATCCTGGTAGTCATAATACAAAACAGCATGGATAAAATTCTCCAAAAGAAACGACAAAATAGTTTGCGCCGACAATTCAAGTTTTAAAATACCCGGCGTATCATATGCAAATTCTTTCATGGTATCTTTTAGGATTTTAATTGTAACAGAATGGTACGTTTCTTCGAATAAATCTCCGTAATAAGAGCCATTCATTATATCTTTGTATTTAGGAGAAAAGCGATAGACAACCACATACATAAGCCACCGCCGAGTGTAGTTAAGCCATCCTTTGAAAGCAGTGCAAGGCTTAATCATAAATCACAACAAAAAACCGAGCCAACCTACACTAAAACGTCGCCTTTTCAAGAAAAAGGCGACGTTTTTCATGGCCCGTTTAGGAAAGGAGTGGTGCTGACTTAATACTAAAACGAAAGGGGGAGTTTTTTAACTGGCCAGGCCGGGAGGTCCGGCCTTTTTTCATCTCACGAAAAAGGAGGTTCGCCAATGGCAGATGAAAAAGTAAACGTGAGCCCCGAGGGAAGTAAAACCCCGGAAGCTCCGGCACCGTCCGGGCCGGGCTATCCACTCGCGCCGGAACACACTGAGGGGCTCGCTGTCCCTGGCGGGGATCAGGCGGTTCCCTCTCATGTGGAGCCCGCCACGCCGGAGCGATCTGTTATCCCCGGTATGTGTGAGGATGCTCCCGCGCCGTCCGGCAAGGTAATCAACCTTTCGGACATCCAGGCCGCTGATAAGGGAGGCAAGGAGGCTTCTGCTCCCGCCCCGGACAAGAAAACGCCGGAGGCGGATAAGCCGCCGAAGCGCCGGGGCCGCCCGCCGAAAGAGCAGGCCGGGCCGACTGTGGAGAAAAAGTCGAAAGCGGCGGAGCCCCGCACAGGCCGCCCGTCTAAGGTTGACAAGGCGGCCCGTGAGGAGGCTCCGCCCTCTGTTCGGGACAAAGTGTCCAGAGGTAAGAAAGCCGACAAGGGCAAGAAAACGGGTTGCGGCGGTGCGCCTGCGTCTAAATCCGCTAAGGCGGTAAAGATGGGCAAGGCCTCTCCCGTCAAGGAGGCGGCAGTCCCGCTGCCGGAGATCAAGCTGCCGCCCACGCCGGAGACGCCGCCCCGCCCGGTGGAAGAGGGAAAAATCGTCTATCTGAAAATGCCGGAGCTTCACCCGCTCCATACGTTCCGGAAACGCCCCTACAAGGTGCAGGACGATATTGGTGCGCGCAGGATCAGTTTATCGAAGTCACCGAGGAAGTGGCCGAGGCGCCCCGAGCCAGCGTCCGCGATGAAGCGGCCTATCAGCGGCGGCCCACCCGGCACAAGGCACAGTATCCCCTGGACTGTGAGGACGGGATCGAATACTCCGCCTGCCTGCATGAGCCCACGCCCCAGGAGCTTCTGGAGTGCATGGAGCCGTTTATCCTTGACAGTGGCAGGGGAACTTTTTTGGCTTGTGGGTATGCTGTGCGCTCAGCAGCCCAGGTAGGCCTTGCGCACTTCGATGTTGTTGGCGAGCTCGGTCGCTTCGCCTTCCATCTTGATGGTGCCGGTCTCCAGCACGTAGGCGCGGTTGGCGATCTCCAGCGCCATTTTGGCGTTCTGTTCCACCAGCAACACCGTCACACCCTGGCGGTTGACGTCGCGGATGATCTTAAAGATCTCCTTGACCAGCAGCGGCGAAAGCCCCATCGAAGGTTCGTCCAGCAGCAGCATTTTGGGCTTGCACATCAGCGCGCGGCCGATCGCCAGCATCTGCTGCTCGCCGCCGGAAAGCGTACCGGCCGCCTGGCTGCGGCGCTCTTTCAGGCGCGGCAGCAGGTCATAGACCATGTCAAAATCATTCTGGATCGCCTCTTTGCCGTCACGGCGGGTGTAGGCGCCCAGCATCAGGTTCTGCTGTACGGTCAGGCCGCTGAACACGCGGCGGCCTTCCGGCACCTGGGCCAGGCCCAGCCGGATGATCTTGTGCGCTTCCATCTTGCTGATGGTATGCCCGCAGTAGTCGATCTCGCCGCTGCGCAGCTTGAGCAAGCCGGAGATGGCGTGCATCGTCGTCGTCTTGCCCGCGCCGTTGGCGCCGATCAGCGTGACGATCTCGCCCTCATTGACATGGAAGGACACGTCCCGGATGGCGTGGATGGAGCCGTAATAGACGTTGATGTCTTTGACAGAAAGCATCTCCCCCATCGTCAATCACCTCCCAGATATGCCGCAATGACCTTGGGGTTGTTGCGGATGGCCTTGCCGTCACCGCGGGCGATCATACGGCCGTAGTCCAGCACCATGATCTCCTCACAGATACCCATGACGAAGTTCATATCGTGCTCGATCAGCAAAATGGCGATGCCAAACTGGTCGCGCACGCTGCGCACCGTCTGCATCAGCTCCTCGGTCTCATTGGGGTTCATGCCGGCCGCGGGTTCGTCCAAAAGCAGCAGTTTCGGGTTGGTGGCCAGCGCGCGGGCGATCTCCAGCTTGCGCTGTTTGCCGTAGGGCAGCTGGCTGGCTTTGAGGTCCGCCTGCCCGTCCAAATCAAAGATCTTCAGCAGCGCATGGGCTTTGCGGTTCATCTCGTGCTCTTTTTCGCGGTAGGCCGGCAGGCGCAGGATACCGGTCCACAAACCGTAGGGCACCTGGTTGTGCATGCCGACCTTGACGTTGTCCAGCACGCTCATCTCGTTAAACAGGCGGATGTTCTGGAACGTGCGGGCGATGCCGGCTTTGGAGATCGCCTCGGGGTTTTTGCCGGTGATGTCCTTGCCGTCCAGGATGATGTTGCCCTCGGTGGGGCGGTAGACGCCGGTGAGCATGTTGAACACCGTCGTCTTGCCGGCGCCGTTGGGGCCGATCAGCCCGTACAGGTGGCCTTTCTCGATGGTCATATCCAGCTGAGAGACCGCCTGCAGACCGCCGAAGGCGATGCCCAGGTTGCTGACTTCCAGCAGTGCCATGTCACGCCACCTCCTTCTGGGGCGCAGGCGCGCCCTTTTTGCGGGTAAAACGCGCCGCCACGCGCTTGCGCCACGCCACGATCTGCGGACTCTGGTTAAAGATCATCATGACGATCAGCACGATGGCGTAGATCAGCATGCGGTAATCGTCCATGCCGCGCAGCATCTCCGGCAGGACGGTCAGCAGCGCCGCCGCAATGATGGAACCGCGGATGTTGCCCATGCCGCCCAGCACCACGAACACCAGGATCTGGATGGAGGTGTTGTAGTCGAACCGGCGGGCCACCAGCGAAGAATAGTTCAGCGCGTACAGCACGCCGGCAAACCCGGCGAAGACCGCCGAAATGACGAACGCCGTCAGCTTGTAGCGGGTCAGGTCGACGCCGACGCTCTGCGCAGCGATTTCATTGTCGCGGATGGCCATAACGGCGCGGCCGGTGCGGGAGTTGATGAGGTTGAGGATCACGATCAGCGTGATGAGCACCAGCGCGATGCCCATGGTAAAGGTGGACGCTTTGGTGATGCGGGTGATGCCCATCGCGCCGTTGATGAGTGTGGTGCCGTCCGGCGCAAGGCCCATCGAGGCGGCGTCAGAGAGCGAAAAATGCAAACCGTTCTCGTCATAGCCGAGGTAGCAGGCATTGATGATGTTTTTGATGATCTCGCCAAAAGCCAACGTGACGATGGCCAGGTAGTCGCCCGAAAGGCGCAGCACCGGCACGCCGACGATGACGCCAAAGATACCGGCCACCAGGCCGCCCGCCAAAAACGCCAGCGGCAGCGCGACGTAGGCGGGCAGGGTCTCGCCCAGCACCGTCCACAGCAGCACGCCGGCAAAGGCGCCCACGCTCATAAACCCGGCATGGCCCAGGCTCAATTCGCCCAGGAACCCGACGGTCAGGTTCAGCGAGATGGCCAGCACCACATAGGCGCAGATGGGCACCAGCTGCCCTTCAAACGAGCTGCTGGTCAAGCCGCCGGCCATCAGCGCTTCGACCACAAGATAAAATACGATGACGATGCCAAAGGTGATCAGATTGCTCCGGGTCGTCTTTTTTATATGTTTCAAACGGGTCAGCGCCACGGAACTCACCTCACACTTTCACATTGACTTTTTTGCCCAGCAGGCCGGTGGGCTTGACAATGAGCACCACGACCAGGACCAGGAAGACGATGGCGTCGGACAGCTGGGTGGAAATGTACGCTTTGCTGAGGTTTTCGATCACGCCCAGCAAAATGCCGCCCAGGAACGCGCCCGGGATGGAGCCGATGCCGCCGAACACCGCCGCCACAAAAGCCTTGATGCCGGGCATGGCGCCGGTGGTGGGCGACAGCGACGGGTAGGACGAGCACAGCAGCGCGCCGGCAATCGCAGCCAGCGCCGAGCCGATGGCAAAGGTCAGCGCGATGGTCGCATTGACGTTCACGCCCATCAGCTGGGCGGCGCCGCGGTCCTCGCTGACGGCCAGCATGGCGTGGCCGGGCACGGTTTTGTTGACGAACAGCGTCAGCGCCGCCATGATGATGACGCAGGCGATGATGGTGACGATGGTCTCGGCCGAGATGACCAGCTGCCCTTCAAACAGGGCCAGCGGTTCCAGGCCAGCCGCCGTGACGATGGAAGTAAAGCTTTTGGGGTCGGACTTCCACAGCAGCTGCGCCACCTGCTGCAACAGGTAGCTGACGCCGATGGCCGTGATGAGCACGGCCAGCGACGGCGCTTCGCGCAGCGGGCGGTAGGCCACACGCTCGATGGTGACGCCCAAAACGGTGCACACCGCCATGGCGAAGAGCACCGAGACGATCGGGTTCCAGCCAAAACTGCCGAAAGCGAAAAAGATCACGTAGCTGCCGATCATGATGATATCGCCGTGGGCAAAGTTCAGCATCTTGGCGATGCCGTACACCATCGTGTAGCCCAGCGCGATCAGCGCATAGACGCTGCCCAGGCTGATACCGCTGATCAGGTAGGACATAAACTGCATTTACAAAACACACCTCTCCCGGTACGGCGCGAAGCGCCGCGGTTTCCCCTGCCCGCCCGCCAAGGCGATGCAAAACGGGGCGGACACTGCCAAAACCTGGCGATCCGGCAGGCAAAAAGGCAAAGAGGGCCGCCGAAGCAACGCTCGGTCGACCCCCTTTGGTTCTTGAAACTTTCTGATTATTCCTCGCCGACCAGGACGTAGGCGTCGTCCTGGATCTGGTAGACCTTGGGCTCCTTGGAGATCATGCCGTTCTCGTCCCAGGTCTGGTTTTCGCCGGTGGTGCCGCTGAAGCTCATGGTGCCGAAAGCCTCCACCAGGGCGTCGCACATATCGCTGGCAGACATATCGCCGTTGATGGTGCCGTCCTGCACGCACTGGTAGATGGCGTACACGCAGTCATACGCGTCGGCAGCGAACTGGTTCGGGGTGGAATCGAACGCAGCCTCGTAGGCGGAGACAAAGGTCGTGGTGGTCTCGTCGTCGCCAAACGCCGAGAAGGGGCACAGCATCATCAGGCCGTTGGCCAGGCTGGTGTCGAAGCCCTCGACGCTCAAGATGCCGTCCATGCCGTCGCAGCCAAAGAACGTCGGCTCATAGCCGCGGCTGTTGGCGGCGATCAGGATCTGGCTGGCCTCGTTATAGTAGATGGGCAGGAACACCAAATCGGCGCCGGCGTCCTGGCACTGGGCCACCTGGGTGGACAGGTCGCTCTTGTTGTCGGCCGTGAAGGACGGCTGCGCAACGATGTTCAGGCCCAATTCCTCGGCCGTAGCCACAAACGCCGTGTAGATGCCGGTGGAGTACGGGTCAGAGGAGTCGTAGATGATGCCGATGTTGGTGCCCAGGGCGTTGTCGGCAATATACTGCGCCGAGGTCTTGCCCTGGTTAGGGTCGGTGAAGCACATCTGGAAGACGTTGGGGCCGGTCAGGGCAACGTCCTCGGCAGAGGCGGACGGCGTCAGCATGAAGATGTTGTCGTTGACGCACTCCGATGCAACGTTCAGGCTGGGGTCGCTGGTGACAGCGCCCAGCAGCACCTGCATGCCCCAGTCTTTCAGGGCGTTGTAGGCGTTGACAGCGGTCTCGGGGTCGCTCTCATCGTCCTCAAACTGCAGTTCAAAGACGGTGTAGCCGGCCGCGGCGTTGATCTCATCGACCGCCAGCTGTTCGCCGTTCTGCACGGCAGTGCCGTACTGGGCGTTGCCGCCGGTCACAGGGCCGATGCCGCCCAGCTTGATGGGCGTGGCAGCCGCGGTAGTCTCACCGGTCGCCGCCTGCGAAGCCGTGCTTTCGGTCGTATCGGCCGTGCTGCCGCAGGCCGCCAGGCTGAGCATCATCGCGCCAGCCAAAACCGCACTAACGAGTTTTTTCATAGTTCTTACCCTCCTAACAAATGCACAGTACATGCTGCTTGGCAGCGGGCCGCACACCCTATGTACTGTTAATATACAAAATTATAGACTTTTGCACCGCAATGCGCAATGGCGCATTTAAACAGTGTTGAAGAATAAATATTGTGTTTTTGTGTATATTTTACACAAATTTTCGTAACAAAAAAGTGTCAAACTGCCAAGGGCGCAAATTCTTTGCGGCAGGTTTTGTAAAAAACTTGCAAAATGCGGCGGGATTTGCCATAATAAGAAAAACGGGAATGTTATGCGAAAGGGGCAGTTTTGCAGATGAAACTATTGGAAGAGCGTATTCTGCAGCAAGGGCAGGTCCGCCCCGGCAATGTGCTGAAGGTGGACTGTTTTTTGAACCACCAGCTGGACGTCGAGCTGCTGGATGCGATCGGGGCCGAATTCCACCGCATTTTTAAAGACGACGGCATCAACAAGATCCTGACGATCGAGGCGTCCGGCATCGCCATCGCCTGCATGACGGCGCGGCATTTCGGCGTTCCCGTCGTGTTTGCCAAAAAAGCCAAGAGCCGCAACATCGACGGCGACGTTTTCACCTCCACCGTACACTCCTATACCTATGGCCGCGATTATGAGATCACGCTGGCCAAAAAGTTCCTGAGCCCGGCCGACCGGGTGCTGATCCTGGACGATTTTTTGGCCAACGGCAAAGCCATGAAAGGCCTGCTGGACGTCTGCCAGCAGGCCGGGTGCACGGTCGCCGGCATCGGCATCTGCATCGAGAAAGGCTTCCAGCCCGGCGGCGCCGAGCTGCGGGCAGCCGGCTACAAACTGGCCAGCCTGGCCATCGTCGATGCGATGGACGATACGAGCCTGCGTTTCCGCGAGCCGGAACTGTAAAAACGCTATGCTAACGTAAGAGGGCGCCCCTTGACGGGACGCCCTCTTTTTTATGCGTTATACCGGTTCGCTTTGTTTTGCAGCGCCAGGTTTTTGTAGCGCGGGCGCATCATACCGTGCTCGATGTGCGGCGCGCCGCCCTCGACGGTGTCGGCGTCGATCGTCACCTTGGTGATCGTCGTGTCCGACGGGATCTCGTACATGATGGGGATCAAGAGATCTTCCACTACGCTGCGCAGCCCGCGCGCGCCGCTCTTGCGCTCCACCGTCTTGCGGGCGATGGCGTGCAGCGCCGCGTCGGTAAAGACCAGCTCGGCGTTATCCAGATGCAGCAGCTCTTTGTACTGCCGCACGATGCTGTTTTTGGGTTCGGTCAGCACGCGCACCAGCGTGTCCTCGTCCAGCGGGTCCAGCACGGTCACCACCGGCATACGGCCGATCAGCTCCGGGATCAGGCCGAACTTGACCAGATCGTCCGGCTCCACCTTTTTCAGCAGCTTCTGGCGCGTCTCGTCCTTGTCCAGCGTCGTGCGCAGCTGGCTGCCGAAGCCCATCGAGGCGTTGTCGGTACGGCGCTGGATGAGCTTTTCCAGCCCATCGAACGCGCCGCCGCAGATGAACAGGATGTTTTTGGTGTTGATCTGGATAAACTCCTGCTGCGGATGCTTGCGGCCGCCGTTGGGCGGCACGTTGCTGACCGTGCCCTCCACGATCTTGAGCAGCGCCTGCTGCACGCCCTCGCCGCCGACATCCCGCGTGATGGAGGGGTTCTCGCTCTTGCGGGTGATCTTGTCGATCTCGTCGATGTAGATGATGCCGATCTCCGCCTTGGGGATGTCAAAATCCGCCGCCTGGATCAGTTTGAGCAGGATGTTCTCGACATCCTCGCCCACATAACCGGCTTCGGTCAGCGTCGTGGCGTCGGCAATGGCGAACGGCACACCCAGCATTTTGGCCAGCGTCTGCGCCAGCAGCGTCTTGCCGGTGCCCGAAGGCCCCAGCATCAACACGTTGGACTTTTGCAGCTCGACTTTGCTCTCCTGCCCGGAGAGGATGCGTTTGTAGTGGTTGTAGACCGCGACCGAGAGCACTTTTTTGGCTTCATCCTGGCCGATGACATACTGGTCGAGGCCGGCTTTGATCTCGGCCGGGGTCAGGATATTGATGCTCTCCAGCGGGTCGGCGTCGTAGCGGGCCTGCCCGGCGCTGCGCCCCGGGCGGCGGCCGGCGCGCGGCGGGGCCGGGCGGTCGCTGTCCTTATACAGCGCGCGGTAGCACATATCGATGCAGTCTTTGCAGATGTTGACCCCGGGGCCGATCAGAAGCTGTTCCACCTCATTTTGGGAGCGCCCGCAAAAGCTGCAGATCAGCTCGCGTCCTTTTCCGTCCTTGCCGGACGATGTGTTTGCCATGTTGTTCCCCCGAATCAGTGTTTGTAGAGGATGTCGTCGATCAGGCCGTAATCCTTGGCCTGCTGCGCCGTCATATAGTTGTCGCGCTCGGTGTCGCGCTGGATGGTCTCAAGCTCCTGGCCGGTATACTGGCTGTAGAGCTGGTTCATCCGCTCGCGCAGGCGCACGATGTGGTTGGCATGGATCTGGATGTCCGTGGCCTGGCCCGAGATGCCGTTGCCGCCGATCAGCGGCTGGTGGATGAGGATCTCGGAGTTGGGCAGGGCGTAGCGCTTGCCCTTGGCGCCGCTGGCCAGCAGGAATGAGCCCATGGACGCCGCCATGCCGATGCAGATGGTGGAGACATCGCACTTGATGTAGTTCATCGTATCGTGGATGGCCATGCCGTCCGAGATGGAACCGCCCGGGCTGTTGATGTAGAAGTAGATATCTTTCTCCGGGTCCTGGCCTTCCAGGTACAGCAGCTGCGCGACGACGACGCTGGCCGAGGTGGCGTTGACGTCCTCGCTCAGCACGATGATGCGGTCGTTGAGCAGGCGGGAAAAAATATCGTAGCTGCGCTCACCACGCGCGGTCTGTTCGATGACATAGGGTACAAGGCTCATAGGGGGTTCCCTCCTTACAAAGCAAAAAATGTTGTACAGTGGTGCCGATAAAGGAACCGATACGGCAGCGCTTGCACACCGTATCGGCCCTGTTTCAGCTTACTGTTGCGGGGCAAAGGTGAGCTTACTCGCCCTTGCTCTCCTCATTCTTGGGTTCTTCCTCTTTGGCCGCCTTCTTGGTGGTCTTGCGGGTGGTCTTTTTGGCGGGTTTCTCTTCGGCGGCGCCGGCAACGACGTTGGCCTTCTCTTTCACAAAGTCGATGGCCTTGTTGACAGCCAGATCCTTCTTGACGGCGTCCACATTGACCAGGCTCTTGACCTTGTCGGCCTCCATCTGGTAGGCGTCGGCGATGCGCTTGACTTCCGCCTCAAATTCCTCGTCGGTCGCCTCAATGTTTTCTTTGTCCACGATGGCTTCCATCGCCAGACGCATCTTGACCTGCTTGTCGGCCTGCTCACGGAACTGCTCTTTGAACTGGTCCTGGTTCATGCCCATATACTGCAGGTACTGGTCCAGCTTGAGGCCCTGCTGCGAGATGCGGTACTCGAAATCCTGCACGAGCTCTTCCATGCGGGACTCGATCATCGCGTCGGGGATCTCCGCCTTCATGCCGTTCACGACCTGCTCGATCAGGTCGTTTTCGACCTTCTGCTCGGCCTGGCGCTCATAGTTGTCGGCAATGCCCTTGCGGATGGAATCCTTGAGTTCCTCCAGCGTGTCGTACTCGCTGACGTCCTTGGCGAAGTCGTCGTCCAGCTCCGGCAGCTCCTTGTACTGGACTTCGTGCAGCTTGATCTTGAAGGTGGCGTCCTTGCCGGCCAGCTCCTCAGCCTGGTATTCCTCGGGGAACTTGACGTTGACGTCAAACTCGTCGCCCGCCTTGTGGCCGACGACCTGCTCCTCAAAACCGGGGATGAAGGAACCGCTGCCCAGCACCAGGGCGTAATGCTCGGCCTTGCCGCCCTCAAACGCCTTGCCGTCCACAAAGCCCTCGAAGTCGATGGTCGCGGTGTCACCGTTCTGGGCCTCGCCCTCACGGGTCAGCAGGCGGCCGTTGCGGTCCTGCATGCGCTTGATCTCGGCGTCGACGTCAGCCTCGTCCACAGTCTTGACATCTTTGGTCACGGTTAAACCGGCGTAGTCGCCCAGCTCGACTTCCGGCTTGACGGCGACTTTGACTTTGAGCACGACGCCCTCTTCCTCCGACATCGAGACGACTTCCGGCGCAGGGCTGCCCACGACTTCGATGTTGGCGGCCTTGACGGCGGCTTCGTACTGCTCGGGGAAGAGATCGTTGACCGCGTCATACTGGAACAGATCCTTACCGTACATCCGCTCGATCACCGCACGGGGGGCATGGCCCTTGCGGAAACCGGGAACGGTATACTTTTTGCTCTCGCGCTTGAAAGCAGCCGACACCGCGGTACGGAAAGCCTCCGCGTCGATGGAAAACTGCAGTTCGACCATGCTCTTTTCGAGCTTTTCACAGGAAATCAGGTTCATTTATAAATTCCTCCAAAAATAGATGTACATAAAAATACAAGTTATTATAGCATGTTTCCATGCGGAATACCAGCCCTATTTTAAAAAATCCACCGTGTTTTGCAGGGTTTTCACGGCTTTAAACGGCAAACGGCCCGGCCCTGGGGCAGAGCTTTGCGCGTCTCAGAGCCTGTACGGGCAGAAGTTCAGCCCGTCGGCCGAGATCAGCTTGTAGGTGATGCCGTCGACGGCGCCCTGCACGGCAAACCGGATCGACTTTCCATGCAGATGGCCGTAATAGCATTCCGTCACGCCGTATTCGTGCAGCACATCGACCAGTTCCTGCGCCGAAGCCCCCGGATAGACCGGCGGGTAGTGCAGAAAGGCGACTTTGCGCGGCGTATCCCCCGCCGCCTGCAATGACATGCGCAGCCGACCGGCCTCGCGCGCCATCAGCTTTTCGCCCTGGGCGGCGGCGTCGTCAAACGGCCAGCCGCGGGTACCGCACAAGGCGGTGTCGCCCACGATGCAGGCGTTGTTGTGCAGGATATGCAGCGTGTCAAAGCCGTTGGCGGCCAGAAACGTCTCCATCTTGCGGGCCGTGGTCCACCAGTAATCGTGGTTGCCTTTCAGCAGCCATTTCTGGCCCGGCAGCGCCTGCAAAAAGGCGAAATCGGCCCGCGTGTCGTTCAGGTTCATCGCCCAGCTGGTATCCCCTGCCAGGATCACCGTATCCTCCGGTCCGATCAGCGTGCGCCAGCAGCGCTCCAGCTTAGGCAGGTACCCCTCCCACCCGGGGAAAACATCCATCGGTTTATCGGCGCCCAGGGAAAGGTGCAGGTCACCGATCGCAAACAGAGCCATACAGCTCCCCTTTCCGTCTTGTGGTCATTGCAGCGCAGCGGCGCGGATCTCGCCCGGCCCGATCACCTGGGTAAAGCGCACCGGCAGCTCGGCCAGCGCGCGCAGGCTCTGCGGCGCCTGCACGCCGGCGGCCGCCTCCAGCGCCGCCATCGCGGCAAAATCTCCGGCGGGGGCCGTCTGCCCCAGCGCCGTCAGCACATCGCGCGGGAACTTGAACGGGCTGGCCGTAGACAGCACGACCATCGGGGCCGCCGTGCGGCAGCGCGCCGCCACACAAAAGGCCACCGCCGTGTGGGTATCGCAGAGGTAGCCGTCCTGCGCAAAGCGCGCGCGGATCTCCTCGGCCCCCTGCGCGTCGTCGGCAAAACCGGCGTCGAACGACGCCTGGATCGCCGCCAGGGCCTCGGCGTCGACGGTATAGCGGCCGGTCTGCGCCAGCTGCCGCATCCAGTCCGCCACCTTGTCGCTGCTGCCGCTGACATGCCAGAGCAGGCGTTCGAGGTTGGAGGAGATCAGGATGTCCATCGACGGCGAAGCGGTCTTGTAGAATTCGCGGCGCGCGTCGTAGGTGCCGGTGCGGATAAAGTCCGTCAGCACATTGTTGCGGTTGGACGCGCAGACCAGCTTGCCGACCGGCAGGCCCATCCGCTTGGCGTAATAGCCTGCCAGAATATCGCCAAAGTTGCCCGTAGGCACGCAGAAGTCGACCGGTTCGCCCCAGGCAACGGCCCCTTGCTCCGCCAGGCGGAAATAGGCGTAGAAGTAGTAGACGATCTGCGGCGCCAGCCGCCCCCAGTTGATGGAGTTGGCGCTGGACAGGCGGATGCCGCGCGCTTCCAGTTCGGCCGCGACCGTCTCGTCGGAGAAGACACGCTTAACGCCGGTCTGCGCGTCGTCAAAGTTGCCCTCGACCGCATAGACGCGGACGTTATCGCCGGCCTGCGTCGCCATCTGCAGGCGCTGGATCTCGCTGGTGCCGGCGTTGGGGTAAAACACGGCGATGTCGATGCCGTCCAGCCCGGCATAGCCGGCCAGCGCCGCCTTGCCGGTATCGCCGGAGGTCGCCACCAGGATGCGCGTCGTCTCGCCGCGGTGCAGGATGCGTTTGGCTTCCACCAGCAGTTTCGGCATCAGCTGCAAAGCGTAGTCTTTGAACGCGCAGGTAGGCCCATGCCACAGCTCCAGCGCGTACAGGCCGTCGCACACCTTGACCGTGCAGCCCGCCTTGCCGCCGAACGCCTCGCCGTACGTCGCCTGCGCCGCCCGGTGCAGAAAGTCCGCGCTGTAATCGGTCAGGTAGCCGGCCAGCACCTTCTCGGCCAGTTCCGGGTAGGAAAGCTGCCGCCACGCTTCCAGATCCGCCTGGGGGAAGCTTTCCGGCACAAACAAACCGCTTTGCGGCGCCAGGCCGCGCACGATCGCTTCGGCGGCTGTGACACGGAGCCCGGCATCCCGGGTGCTTTGATACTGCATAGTGATCCACCTTTCTTGGTACGGTTTCAGCCCTGGAAGGCATCCATGATGCAATGCACCTGCCAGCCTTTTTCGGCCGGTGTGACTTCGACGACGTCAAAGCGCACCGGCGCGTCGGCATAGGGGCTGTTTTGCAGGTACGTCTGCGCAGCGCGCAGCAGGCGCTGCTGTTTATGGGGGTCGACGGCCGCCGCCGGCGTCGAGAGCTGCCGGCCGGCGCGGGTCTTGACCTCGGCAAATACCAGGGTGCCGTCCTTGTACAAAATAAGATCCAGCTCCCCCATGCGGGTACGGTAGTTATGGTTCAAAAGCAGGTAGCCGCGCTGCTGGTAATACCGGGCCGCGACAGCTTCGCCTTTGGCGCCCAGCTCATTTGCCATGCCAGTACCCCTGCTTTTTCAAAAAGCTGCGGCGGTAAAACGGCTGGATGCCGTACTGTTCCAACAGCTGGTAGTGCAGCGCCGTGGGGTAGCCTTTGTGGCGCGCCAGCTGGTACTGGGGGTACTGTTTGTCCAGCTTCTGCATATAGCGGTCCCGGCTGACTTTGGCCAAAATGGACGCCGCCGCGATGCTGGCGCTGTTGGCGTCCCCCTTGACGACCGCCTGCGCCGGAACGTCCAGCCCCGGCGGGCAGCGGTTGCCGTCGACGAGGACATACGCCGGGCGGATGCTCAGCCCGGCCACCGCCTGGGCCATGCCGTCCATCGTCGCCCACAGGATGTTCTTCTCGTCGATCTCCTGCGGGGGCACAAAGACGACCTGCCAGGCCAGCGCGCGGCGGGTGATTTCCTCATACAAGGCTTCGCGCCGCTTCTCGCTGAGTTTTTTGGAGTCGTTGACCCCCTCGATGGGGTCCTGCGGGTCCAAGATGACCGCCGCGCAGCACACCGGGCCGCACAGCGGGCCGCGCCCGGCCTCGTCCACACCGCAGACCACGCCGAATCGTTCGCGCATCCGGGCGTCAAAGGCATAGAGTTCTTCGTTACCCTTCTTCGCTCTCGCAGTCCCCGGCATCGTCCGTTTCCTCCTGTTCCTGTTGGCGCTGGGGCGGCCGCTCCAAAGAAAGGCGGCCCCATTTGCTGGCGCGGAATTCCCCGATCAGCATCTTGGCGGCGCGCTCGGTATCCACCTCGCCGCCGCTGACCAGCATCCCGCGCTTGGCGCCGATGGCCTGCAGCAGCTCATAGGGCGGCAGTTCCAGCGCCGCAGCTTCCAACTTATAGCGGGCCAGCAGCTCCTGCGGGTAGATGCTGCGCACGCTGGCCAGCAGCCCGCAGGCCAGTTCCTCAATATCCAGGATGTCGTCCCGGATGGAACCGATGAACGCCAGGTGGGACGCCGTCTCCAGCGAGTCGAACTTTTTCCACAGCACACCCGGCATGTCCATCAAATCGAACCCTTCTACCGAGATCCACTGTTTGCCGCGGGTCACGCCGGGGCGGTTGGCCGCCTTGGCGCGCACCGTCCCCGCAAAGGAGTTGATAAAGGTCGACTTGCCCACATTGGGGATGCCCACGACCATGACGCGGACGGCCGCCCCGGCCATGCCGCGGCTGCGGCGGCGCGCCATCAAGGCGGAAAGTTCGCGCAAAATCGGCTGCCGCACCGCCGCGGCGCGCCCCTGCTGGCGGGAATCCATCGCAAGGCAGCCGGCCCCGGCGCTTTGGAAGTATGCCAGCCACTGGCGTGTGATCTCGGGGTCTGCCAGATCCGCCTTGTTCAGGATATACAGGTGCGGTTTGCCCGCCGTGATGCGCTCGATCTCCGGGTTGAGGCTGGAAAGCGGGATGCGCGCGTCCAGGATCTGCAAAACGCAGTCTACGTTGCGGATCTCTTTTTCCATCAGGCGCAGCGTTTTGGTCATGTGCCCCGGGAACCACTGGATCTGGCGGCTGTTCAGCGTGTCGTTCTGGGTCATGAAGCCTTTCCTCCCTCTGCAAAAGGCGGCAGCCGCAGCAGCGCGACGCCCAGCACGTCCCGGCTGTCCACGCAGCCGATCTGCGCATCGCGGCTGTCCTTGGAGTTGTTGCGGTTGTCGCCCATGATAAACAGCTTGCCCTCCGGCACTGTCAGCGGAAAGCTGACGCCTTCGTAGGTCCAGGTCGGCTCCGCCACATACGCCTCGCGCAGCGCCTGGCCATTGCGGTACACCACGCCGGACGTAAAATCAATGTCGATGGTATCCCCCGCTTTGCCGATCACGCGCTTGACCAGCGGCTTGCCGTACGGGATATAGCTGTCGATGACCACGACGTCCCCGTAGTCCGGCTGCCACAACGCACCGATCAGGATGCGCTGGCCGTCATACAGCGTGGGGTTCATGGAACTGCCGTCCACCTGCACGATGCGCACCCCGAATGTGAACACCAGCGCGATAGCAGCCACCGCGACGGCCAGCGCGTCGTACCATTCCAGGATGCCGCGGTTGCGGCGGTAGCGGTCTTTGATCGCCCGTGCCATAGCGGCAGCCCTCCTTCCACAAAAAACGAAAAAAGGGAGAACGCCAACCGTCCTCCCCTTTTTGCAGTATGCTCAGATGCGCGCTTTGACCTTGGCCGCTTTGCCGGTGCGCTGACGCAGGTAGAAGAGCTTCGCACGGCGGACCTTGCCGCGGCGGACGACTTCCACCTTCTCGACAAACGGGCTGTTGACGGGGAACACACGCTCCACGCCGACGCCGTAGGAAGTACGGCGGACCGTAAAGGTCTCGGCGATGCCGCCATGCTTCTTGGCGATGACGGTGCCCTCAAAAGCCTGGATACGCTCTTTGTCGCCTTCCTTGATGCGGACGGAAACGCGGACCGTGTCGCCGACTTCAAACTGGGGCTTGTTCTCTTTGATCATACCCTCGGTAAAATGCTTCATTGCGTCCATGGTAAATCCTCCATTTTGTATCGACGTTCATACCCGGTCTGCCGGCAGAGGACCGCCTGTTTAATGAGATGTGTCATTATCCTGCCGGTGGCCCGGCAGCACTAACGCTTTAGTATTATAGCACCCGGCGCCCCGTTTGGCAAGCCTTTTTGCACAAAAAAATGGCAAAAATTTCAGCATCTTCCCCAGGCGGCACGGCGGCAGAAAAAGGCCGCTGCGCGTACCTTCGCAGCGGCCCCTGGCAAGTTCTATCAGATCGAGATCGCGTTGGCCACGTCGATCATCTCGCGGTCGATGGTCTTGTGCATCGAGAGCGCGACGTTGACGTCGTAGTCCACGATCTTGTCGCCGGAGACTGCGACGACGCGGTTGTAGATGCCTTTGTCGAGCAGGTCCACCGCATGGTAGCCCATCAGCGACGCATTGACGCGGTCGCGCACCGTCGGCGAGCCGCCGCGCTGGATATGGCCCAGCACCGTTGCGCGGGAATCGACGCCCGTCGCCGCCTGGATCTGGTTGGCCAGCTCCTGCGCGCCGATGACGCCCTCCGACACGATGATGATGAAATGCTTTTTGCCGGTGGCCTGGGTCTGGCGCATCCGCTGCAGGATGTCGCGCTCAAAATCAAAGGGGATCTCGGGCAGAAGCACTGCCAGCGCGCCGGTGGCAATGCCGACGTTGAGCGCAATGTAACCGGCATGGTGGCCCATAACTTCGACGACGCTGCAGCGGTCATGGCTCTGGGTGGTGTCGCGCAGTTTGTCGATGGCCTCCACCGCCGTGTTCATGGCCGTGTCATAGCCGATGGTGTACTCACTGCAGGCGATGTCGTTGTCGATGGTGCCGGGCAGGCCGATGCAGGGGATGCCCTGGTTGGCCAGCGCGCGGGCGCCCATAAACGAACCGTCGCCGCCGATGACGACCAGCGCATCGATGCCGAGCTCCTTGCAGCGGGCAAGGCCCTTGGCCTGCCCCTCCTGGGTCTTGAACTCCAGGCAGCGGGCCGTATAGAGGATCGTGCCGCCGCGGTGGATGATCTCCGACACGCTGCGCACGTTCATTTCATAGCATTCGCCGTTGATCAGGCCGTTATAACCGCGCTGGATCCCCATCATGCGGTACCCCTTGCTGATGCCGGTACGCACGATCGCGCGCACCGCCGCATTCATGCCGGGCGCGTCGCCGCCGCTGGTCAGAACGCCGATCGTTTTGATTTCCTTTGCCATAAAGCAGCTCCTCCTTGTTCAGGAACGTTGCATTGACGCATAACAATTTTTTAACAAACTTGTACGCATTTATTATACCACATCTCATGCACCGGGATTATGGATGTTTCGTGCAAAACGCATGGATTTATTTTGCACGCTTGGCCCCTTATTTCGATTTTACGTGCTCCGGGCCCAAAATACGCACAAGCTCCGCCCGCAGCAGCGGGTCGTCCTTGACGGCCATGTGCCGCGCCAGCACCTTTTGGCCGGTGTCGGCAAAACGAAAGTAGACTTTTACCGTTCCCCCGTCAAAAATATGGCACAGCAGGTTTTCCACCTTGCGCATCTGCGGGCAATCGCGCGAGGGGACCGTCAAAAAGTATCCGCTGGCGCCCTGGGCGCTCTTTTCGCGCTGGACGCGCTCGGCACGGTTTGTGCCAAAGCTCTTGGCGGGGTCGTAGGTTTCGATGGGCTGGACGCCCTCCACGATCAGGCGCGCGGCCTCGTCCTCTTTAACAGAGACGCGGCCGTTGGCCACGATAACGGCATTCTCCTGCAAAGCGGCGCGGCATTCGGCCAAAATGCGCGGGAACACCAGCAGTTCCATCGTGCCGGTCAAGTCCTCGATGGTCGTAAACGCCATCAGCGTGTTGGACTTGGTGGTCATGACCTTGTTTTTGACGACGGTGCACAGCAGGGTGACGTTCTGCTCGTCAAAGCGCTTGGCGTCCTCGCCCAGCAGTTGCGCGACGGTGCAGGTGGAGATCTGGGCGATCTGCGCGCGGTAAGCGTCCAGCGGGTGGCCGGACAGATACAGGCCCGAGACTTCCTTTTCCATCTTGAGCAGTTCGCTCTGGGGGTATTCCGGCAGGTTGGGCACCTTGTAATCGTTGGCGGCCTGGCTGGCCGTGCCGCTCATCATGCCAAACAGGTCCATCTGCCCTTCCAGGTTGTGGCGCATGTCGGTCTCGACGCTTTTCAAGATGCCTTCCACGCAGTCCAGCATTCCATGGCGGGAAGGTTCCAGCGCGTCGAACGCGCCGCACTTGATGAGGTTTTCCAGCGCGCGGCGGTTGAGCTCGTTGCCGTACAGCCGCTTGCAGAAATCATACAGCCCGCGGTAGGGGCGGCCTTCGCGCTCTTTGACGACGGCCTCGATCAGGTTGCGGCCAACGCTTTTTACGGCGTTGAGGCCGAAGCGGATGCAATCGCCGTCCGCCGTGAACCCGCCGCGGGAAACGTTGATGTCCGGCGGCAATACCTTGACACCGAGGCGCTGGCACTCCGAGGTATATTCGATCACCTTGGAAGTGTTGTCCAGCACGCTGGTCAGCAGCGCAGCCATGAACTCATGTGGGCAATGGCATTTGAGGTAAGCGGTCTGGAACGCCACATAGGCATAGCACGCCGCGTGCGACTTGTTGAACGCATAGGAGGCAAAGCTGCTCATCTCGTCGTAGATCTCGTTGGCGACCTGCGCCGGGATGCCGTTTTTAACGCAGCCGGGGCATTCTTTGCCGGGCTCTGTGCAGCCGTACACGAAATGCTCGCGTTCCGCCTCCATGACCTTGTGCTTTTTTTTGCTCATGGCGCGGCGGATGTTGTCGGCCTGGCCGAAGCTGAACCCCGCCAACTCGCGGAAGATCTGCATGACCTGCTCCTGGTAGACGATGCAGCCGTTGGTCACGTCCAGGATATGCGCCAGCTGCGGCGTCTTGTAGCGGATCTTGTCCGGTTCGCGCCGGTTGCGCAGGTAGGTTGGGATGGAGTCCATCGGCCCCGGGCGGTACAGCGAGATCAGCGCGATCAGATCTTCGAGGTTTTTGGGGCGCATGCTGACAAGCACCTGCGTCATACCCGTAGATTCCAGCTGGAACACACCCTCGGTCTCCCCTTTTGCCAGCATGGCATAGGTGGCGGGGTCGTCGTAGTCGATCTCTGCCACGCGGAACGCCGGCGCTTTGCGGCGCACAGCGGTCTCGGTATCGTGGATGACCGTCAGCGTGCGCAGGCCCAAGAAGTCCATCTTGAGCAAGCCCAGGCGCTCGATCTCGACCATATTGAACTGGGTCACCGGCAGGCCGTCGTTGGTCGCCAGCGGCACATACTCGGTCGCCGGCTCGCGCGTGATGACGACGCCGGCAGCATGGGTCGAGGCATGCCGGGGCATCCCCTCGACTTTGAGCGATGTCTCGATCAGCTCATGCACCTGCGGGTCGGCGTCGTACATCGCCTTGAGGTCGGGGCTGACTTCCAGCGCCTTCTGCAGCGTCATCTTGAGCTCCATGGGGATCAGCTTGGCCACCTTGTCGGTGTCCTGGTACGCCATGCCCATGACACGGCCGACGTCGCGCACCGCTGCGCGCGCAGCCATCGTACCAAAGGTGACGATCTGCGCCACATGGTCGCGGCCGTATTTTTCGTTGACGTAGTCGATGACTTCCTGGCGGCGCTCGTAGCAGAAATCGACGTCGAAGTCCGGCATCGAGACGCGCTCCGGGTTTAAAAAGCGTTCAAAGATCAGGTTGTAGCGGATGGGATCGATGTCGGTGATGCCGACGCAGTACGCCGCCAGGCTGCCCGCGCCGGACCCGCGCCCAGGTCCCACCGGGATGTCGCGGCTTTTGGCGTAGTTGATAAAGTCGTAGACGATGAGGTAGTAGTTGGTATACCCCATCGTTTTGACGACGTTGATCTCATGCGCCAGGCGTTCGCGCAGCGCATCGGTGACTTTGCCGGGGTAACGGCGCTCGAGGCCCTCCCAGCACAGCTTTTCAAAATAGGCCTGGTTTTCCATGCCGTCGGGCGCACGGAAATACGGCAGCTTGGTCTCGCCAAAGGTGAACTCAAATTGGCACTGTTCGGCGATCTTGTTGGTATTCTCGCAGGCTTCCGGCACCATCGAGAACAGCTCGTACATCTCGTCGGTGCTTTTAAGATAGAATTCGTCGGTCTGGAACTCCATGCGGTCGGCGTCCGCAATGGTCTTGCCGGTCTGGATGCACAGCAGGATGCTCTGCATCTTGGCGTCCTCTTTGGTGATGTAGTGCGCGTCGTTGGTGGCTGCCATCGGGATGCCTGTCTCGCGCGCCAGGCGGATGAGCTGCGGCAGCACGACGCGGTCCTCCTCGAGGCCGTGGTCCTGCAGTTCGAGGTAGTAATTGCCCTCCCCAAACAGGTCACGGTAATACAGCGCCGTCTGCTTGGCACGCTCATAGTCGCCGGCCAGGATCGCTTTGGGCACCTCGCCCGCCAAACAGGCCGAAAGGCAGATCAGCCCTTCGTGGTATTGCTCGAGCAGTTCCTTGTCGACGCGCGGCTTGGAGTAAAAGCCTTCCAGAAAACCGGCCGACACCATCTTGATGAGGTTTTTGTAGCCGGTCTCGTTTTTGCACAGCAGGATCAGGTGGTTGTTGCCGTCGATGCGGTTGACTTTATCGAAGCGGGTGCGGTTGGCCACATACACTTCGCACCCGATGATCGGCCGGATACCGGCCGCTTTGGCTGCATCAAAAAACGCCACGCAGCCATACATGACCCCGTGGTCGGTGATGGCGCACGCCGTCTGCCCCATGGCTTTCAGCCGGTCAAACATCCGGTCGATGCGGCAGGCGCCGTCGAGCAGGCTGTACTCGGTATGCACATGCAGGTGGGTAAATTGTCGGCGGGGCGTTTCAGGCATGGTCGGCTTCCTTTTCGGCAGGCGGCGGGTCCGGCAGGCGCCGGGCCGCTTCCTGGATCTTTTTTAATCGGTGGGACAGCCCCGCCTTGCTGACGGGCGGGTCCAGTTTTTGGGCCAGTTTGGCCAGCGGCAGGTCGGGGTACTGCATGCGCAGGCGGGCGGTCTGGCGCAGGGGTTCCGGCAATGCGGCCAGCGCCCCGGCGTCGCGCAGGCGCGTGATCGCAAGCTGCACCTGCACAGCCGCCTGCACGCTTTTGCCAAGGTTCGCCGTCTCGCAGTTGGAAAGACGGTTGGTCTTGTTGCGCATCTCGTTATACAGGCGCTGGTCCATGATGCGCATGGCGGCGCCGCCCGCCCCCATAAAGGTCAGCAGGTCCTCGATATGGTCGGCCGCCTTGATGTATACGGTATTGGCACCCTTGCGCAGCGCGCGGTGCGGGTGAAAATCGTGTTCCGCCAGCATCGCTTCCAGCTGCTGCGACAGCGCATGGCGCGTGGACAAAAACTCCAGGTTGTAGCTTTTTTCGGGGTCGGTCATCGTGCCGCAGCACAAAAACGCCGTGGCGATAAACACCTGGGAGCACTTTTGGCATTTGAAGTGTTCGGCGCGGATGCGCAGCGCCGTCTCCTTGCCGGTATGGCCAAACAGCGCCAGCATTTTGGCGACTTCCTCCGCCTGTTTGACGCTGAACTCAAACACCGGCCCGGTGGGGCGCTCCTTGCGCAGCACCTCGCCCTGTACCCCGCAGCGGCGGTAGACTTTTTGGGCAAAGGCGGCAACGCCCTCGTTTTCGGTCTGCAAAACGACGCCGCGGTCGTCAAAGTACTTGCCAAAACAGGCCACCGCGTAGGCGGCGGCCACGTTACAGCAGGGTTTGGTGACCCGGCGGCGCAAGATCTCGTTTTTTACGTCTTGTGAAAAACTCAAGCCCAGATCCCCTCGTATCCGGTAAAATTTACAGCGTGCGCTTTGCGTCGCGGTGCTGCACGCTGGGCGTATACCCCAGCTTTTGGCAGAACGCCCCGATCTTGCGGGCAAACGTGATGGAACGGTGCTTGCCGCCCGTGCAGCCGACGGCGATCATCAACTGGCTCTTGCCCTCTTTGACATACAGCGGCAGCGCGTATTCCAAAAAGCTCTCGTACCGCCGCAGCAGCTCCTGCGATTCCGGCGCAGCCATCACGTAATCGACCACTTCCTGGTCAAGGCCGGTCAAGTCTTTCAGCTCCGGCACATAGAACGGGTTCGGCAGGCAGCGCACATCCAGCACAAGGTCTGCCTCCTGCGGCAGGCCATATTTGAAACCGAAGGAGACGACCGTCAGCGCCATCGGGCTTTTGCCCTTGTCCAAAAACAGGCCGCAGATGCGCTCTTTGTTCTGGGCCGCGCTGAGCAGCGAGGTGTCGATGATGTATTTGGCGCGGCTGCGCAGCGGCTGCAGCAGCCGGCGCTCCTGTTCGACCGCTTCCTCGATCGAGACATGGTCCGTCACGGTGATGGGATGCTGGCGGCGCGTCTCTTTATACCGGCGGCGGATGGTGTTGGTGTTGGCGTCCAGGAACAGGATCTCATACTCGATCTGTTTGGCGTCCAGGTCCGCCAGCGCCTGTTCCAGCTGGTCGCTGTTGCGCACGCCGCGCACGTCCACCACGACCGCTACGCGGCTGAGCTGGTTTTCGCCCTGCAAAGCAAAGTCCACGATACGCGGCAGCAGCGCTACCGGGATGTTGTCGATGCAGAAAAAGCCGATATCCTCCAGCGCGTTGACGGCCATGGATTTGCCTGCGCCGGAAAGCCCTGTCACGATCAAAAAGTTCAACGCCCGCACCGTCCTTTACTTTACCACCCGGATCTCGCGCTCGAGCACAAAACCCGTCTTTTGCTGTACGATCTGCTTGACCTGTTCGGTCAGCGCCACGATGTCGGCGCAAGTCGCCCCGCCTTTGTTGATGACGAAGCCGCAGTGTTTTTCGCTGATCTGCGCGCCGCCCACCGTAAAGCCGCGCAGGCCGCAGGTCTCGATCAGGTGCCCGGCAAACGCCCCCTGCGGGCGCTTGAACGTGCTGCCGGCGCTGGGCCATTCCAGCGGCTGTTTTTGGCGGCGGCGTTCCAAAAGGTCCTGCATCTGCGCCAGGATCGCCGCAGGGTCACCGTGCTGCAAGCGCACCGTAGCCGAAAGCACACACCATGAGGGGTTCTTTTCAAACACACTGGTGCGGTACCCCATCTGCAGCTCAGCCGCCGGCAGGGTGCGCAGTTCCAGCGCATCGTCCAAAAAGGTCACGCTGGTCAGCACGTCCTTCAGCTCTCCGCCGTAGGCGCCGGCGTTCATGTACACCGCGCCCCCCACCGTGCCGGGGATGCCGCAGGCAAACTCCAGCCCGGTCAGGCCGCGCTGCTGGGCTTCGGCGCAAAGGCGCCCCAGCGTAAGGCCCGCGCCTGCCGTCAGGCATACGGCGTCAGCCTGGGGCTGCGCCTGCACCGGGCCGGCCAGGGCGCGCAGGTCGATGACCGCGCCGTCAAACCCTTCGTCTGCAAACAGCGTGTTGGAGCCGTTGCCCAGGAAATAGCTGCGCACACCGGCCTGCTTGCAGCAGGCCAGCGTACTGCGCAGCTGTTCTGCATCGCACGGCGCGCACCAGAAGGCTGCCGGCCCGCCGATGCGAAACGTCGTGTGCGGCGCCAGCGGCTCCTCTTCGGCAAATGGCAGCGCCGCCGCCTGCAGCGCCCTGCGCAAGGCGTCCTTCGTTTGTTCCTGCATAGTTCCTCCCAGGCAAGGCCCCGTTTGGGGGCTTAAATCGAATTTTCCAGCGCCGCCGCGCCGATCACGCCCGCGTCGTTGCGCAGCTCGCAGGCGCAGATCTCGGGGCAGCGGCCGGTCGTGATGTTCTGCGTCTCTTTTTGCACAGCCGCACGCACCGGGCCCAGCAGCGTCTCACCCTGGTTGGATACGCCACCTCCGACACAGATGACTTCCGGCTCAAAGGTGTTGACGACGTTGGCCAGGCCGCAGGCGACATAGTCCATCCAGTTTTCCACGACCTGCTTGGCCACGGCGTCGCCTTTGGCCATCGCATCAAACGCGAGCTTGGCGTTGACGTGGTCGATGTCCGGCACCATCTCCCACATCAGAGAATCGGTGTGCTCCTGCATGGCAGCCTTGGTGTCCTCAGTCAGCGCGCGGGAGGAAGCGTACTTCTCCCAGCAGCCGTTGCGGCCGCAGTTGCACTTGCGCCCGCCCTTGACGATGACGGTGTGGCCCATCTCCCCGGCGGCAAAGTTGAAGCCGCGCAGGATCTTGCCGCCCAGGATGATGCCGCTGCCGATGCCGGTGCCCAGCGTGATGATGACGGCGTCCTTGTACCCCTTGGCGCCGCCGGCGATATATTCGCCGTAGGCGGCGGCGTTGGCGTCGTTTTCGACATAGACCTTGCAGCCCAGCAATGCTTCCATATCGGGGCCGAGGTTCCAGTCATAATAGCCGAAATTGGTGTTGTAGCCCACAAACCCGGTGGTGAAGTTGACGCTGCCGGGCGTGCCGATGCCGACATATTTGACTGAGGAGAAGTCGACGTTGTTGGCTTTCGTCACAGCGCGGCACAGATCCGCCAGCGCTTTTTCCAGGTCGTCTGCCGGGCGCGGCAGCTTGGTGGGCCAGGTGATCTTGCCGACGATCTCATAGCTTTCGTTGACCAGGCCGGCCGTCATGGTAGTGCCGCCCAGGTCGATGCCGATGGTGTACTGACTCATAGTATGATGCCTCCTACTTCTTCTGCACAGCGGCGGCCATGCAGTTTTAGTTCCTGTACCAGGTTTTGCCGCGTGGCGTTGACGATCAGCTCCTGCGGGAAGTCCACTTCCGCCAGCAGCGCATACAGCGGCGGCAGCGCCGTCTGCAATTTCCAGGCGCTGTGGGCGTCGCTGTTCACCGCAATGCGGCAACCGTTTTGCAGGCAGGCGCGCAGCAGTTCCCGCATATTGGGGATGCCGTCCCTGCGCACGTTGAAAGAATTGGCGTTGAGCTCCACAACCTTATGGCTGCGGGCAAACGCCTTTGTGACAAGGTCGTAGTCGTAGCGGTAATTTTCCTGTTCCGAATGGCCGATGCAGTCCACATACGGGTTCTCGGCCACCTGCAGCCACAGGCGGTTTGCCTCTTTGCGTGTGAGCAGGCCCGGCACGCAGGGGCTGTGGATGGAGGCCACCACCCAGTCCTGCGCAGCCAGCTGGCTTTGCGGCATATCCAGCCCGCCCTTGGTGTCCATAACGTTGGCCTCGGCGCCGTACAGCATCACGACGCCGTCGATCTGCCGCGGCAGCGAGCTGCCGTTGGAAAAATGCCAGCTGTGCGGCGCGTCGGGCATGGCCGGCGCATGGTCGGTGATGGCCAACGCACAGTAACCGGCGGTTTTGGCGGCGGCGGCCATCTCCTGTAACGTCTGGTAGGCGTGGCTGGCGCACAGCGTGTGCGTGTGCAGGTCTGCGATCATCTGCATAGGGTGCGGGTCTCTCTTTTCTGTGTACTTATAGCGAAACGTCATCCTGCAGGCCCAGCTGTGCCAGCAGTTCTTTGGCGGCGTTATAGCCCATCTCTTTGGTACGGTTGTTGATGGCGGCCGTCTCGAGGATGACGGCCAGGTTGCGGCCCGGCATGACGGGGATCAGCATGCTGGGCACCTGGACGCCCAGGATATCGTAGTATTGGGTCTCCAGCCCGGTGCGGTCATAGTTTTTGGTGCGGTCCCACTGCTCAAACTGCACGACCATCTCGACCTCGACGCTGTTGCGCACCGAGCCGATGCCAAACACATGCGCCACATTGATGATGCCGATGCCGCGCAGCTCGATAAAATGGCGGATGTTGGCGGGCGACGTGCCCAGGATCTTGCGGTTGGAGATGCGGCGCAGCTCCACCGCGTCGTCGGCGATCAGCCGGTGGCCGCGCTTGACCAGCTCGATGGCGGTCTCGCTTTTGCCGACGCCGGAATCGCCCAGCATCAGGATGCCCTCGCCATATACTTCCACCAGCACGCCGTGGCGGGTGATGCGCGGCGCCAGCTCGGTGTTGAGCGTCGTGATCAGCACGCCCATCAGCGTCGAGGTCATCTCGGCCGACATCAGGATCGGCACGCCGTACTGCTTGGCGTACTGCATCATCTCCGACAGTGGCTGCATGCCGCGCGTCAAGATCACGGCCGGCGGCTGGAACGAGAACAGCTTTTCCAGCCGCATATCGCGCAGCGTGTTGGAAAGTTCCTGCAGGTACGACATCTCGGTCAGGCCGATGATCTGCACGCGGGTGTTGTCAAAATTCTCATAGTACCCGGCCAGCAAAATGCCGGGGCGGTAGACCTCGGTGGCCGTGACCCGGATCTTGCCGAGCTCGCAAGGCGTATACGCCACCGTCAGGTTCGCTTCCTCTGCCAGTTTGGCAAGCGAAACGGAAAATTCAGCCATACACAAACGCCCCTTTCCTGCGGGAAGTCATTTGCTTTATTATACCGTACCGCCCAATTTTTGTACAGGGGTACGGGCGGCTCTCGCAAAAAAATGCCCGCCACAGTGTGGCAGGCATGCACAGTTATGCTTCGGCCGGGCGCAGCGCCGCCAGCCCTTTTTGCAAAAGGCGGTGCAGCCACAGCAGCGCTTCGGCGGCGGCCCAGGCAGCCGCCAGATAGACCAGGAACAAAAAGGCCGTATCGCGGCGGGAAAGCGCCGCCAGATCGAAGCCTTCGACCATGCGCTGGATCAATACATGGTGCACCAAAAACACCGCGTAAGAGAGTTTGGCCGCCTTTGCGCACAGCGCCCGCGGCCAGGGACGGTCCGGCCAGCGGGCCGCCCACGCCAACAGGGTAAATACCGCTGCGCAGCACGCAGCGCAGGCCAGTTTGCTGTCGAGCCCGGCGCACAGCGGCACCGCGGCCGCGCACAGCGCAGCCAGCACTACTTTGGCCTTACCAGACAGGCGCAAAAACTGCATGCCGAACAAAAACTCCAGCAGGTGGACGGCCACCAGCTTGGCGTCCCACCCGGCCAGATGCACCGGCAGGCAGAGCGCCAGCGCCGCCGCCCACGTCAGCCAGGGGCTGCGCGCAAGCCCGCGCTGCAGCAGCGGGAACAGGAGGTACAAAAACAGGATGCTGCCCAAAAACCATTCGCCCACGCAGGCAAAGTCCATGCCGACCCAGCCGGCCGCCACGGCGAAATTGTCAAGGCCCAATACCGTCAAAAGCAGCGTCGGCGTTTTGGCGGCCGCATAATACCCGGGCTTTGCCAAAAACCGCAGCGAAAAGCAGACGGCCCACGCCAGCCAGAACAGCGGGTAGATCGCCTTGGCGCGCTTTTTATAAAACGTCAGCGGATCTTGCTGCGGCGGCACGGTCAGCGCCAGCGACGCGCCGGACACGATAAAGAACAGCGAGGAGCCAAAATCCCCCAGGTAGATGCCAAACGGCAGCACGCTGGCAAACAGCTTGTGCGGCAGCGTAAAATAGCCGGTGACGGTGGCGTTGAAATGGATGACCAGAATGGACGCCAGCGCCACGGCGCGCACCAGATCAAGGTAAAAAAGACGTTGCTTTTTGATGGTTGGTCTCCCCTTTTTTGTGGATCGGTTACCGGTGCAGCAGGCGGTGTTTGACCAGCCGCCCCAGCTGTTTGGCTACAGCCGTCGGCGCAGCCGATGCGCGCAGCGCGCAGGTCAGCTGGTCGGCGTCCGCCCCCGCCTGCACCGGCGGGGCAAACACGGCGGTGTAAAACCCGTTCTGCTGGGCAGCCAGCGGCAAGCGCCAACATTCCCCGGCGCCGCTTACGGGCGGGATGCCGCTTGGGAACGCAGCTTCCCGCACCAGCGCCCAGCCGGCCAACGGCGCGGGAGGCGGGTCCTCCCCCACCGGCGCGGTATACTGCCCCGCAAGGTCCCGGCGCACGCTGCGCCACAGGCGGTCCTGCGCCTGTAAAGCGGCGGGCCAGCGCGGCATTGCCGGGCACAAAACGCCCAGCAGGGGTTCCTGCGCAAACAGCGCCGCCGCCTGCGGCAGCACCGCACCGGCGTATCGGGTGCTTTGTTCCAGGTACCATGCCGTCACAGCGTCCGCCTGCACGGGGGCAAAGCGCAGCAGGCGCAGCCCTGCGGCCGCCAAGTCCACCCCGGCCGCGCCGGCGCCGCGGTCTTCCAGCAGGTACTGCCAGTGCAGGTTCTGCGCCAGCGCGCTCAGCGGGTGCGCGCGCAGCAAAGCGCGCAGCAAATCGTCCACCGGGTATTCGGTGCACGCTTTTAAGTGATCATACAAAATCCGTGCCGCCTGGCCGTCGGTACGGCGCAGTTCGTCGGCATAGGGCGTAAAAAAGCTGCGCCGCTTAAAAAACGGGCAGCCGCGGTGTGCGATCAGTTCCCGCGGGCAGGCCATGATGGGGTTTACGAACACAAGCGCCAGGTCGTCCGTGGCGACATAGGAATCCCACCGGTAGCCCTGCGACGCAAAACAGGCGGTGAACCGCGTTTCGTGGCAGGTCACCGCTTCTTCGTAGCTGCGCGGCAGGCGGATCTGCTGCCAGTACTGCCAAAAGGCGTCGCTGCGCAGCATACGGGCGCGCACCGCCAAAAAATGCGATTGCAGATGCTCCGGCACCTGCCCGCCAAAGCGGCGGCTGCGCATCGCATAATGGCGCGTCAAACCCCAGAAATCCAATTCCGGGCGCGCCTGCATGGCAGCGAACATCGGCGCCAGCGGGCGCACCGGGCCGGCCAGCGTAAAGTTCATCAAGACCAGTTCGTCATAGGCGGCAACCGCCTGCCGCCCCAGCGTCAGCAGCGCTTCGCGGTAGGCGCCGACGTCAAAGCCGGTGTTTTTCCGCTCCAGCAGGCGCGCACCTGTTCCCTGCACCCAGGCGCGGTCTGCCGCCTGCAGCCGGCCGTTTGTGACAAACAAAAGGTCGGCCAGCGGCAGCAGCGCCTGCACGGCATAACGGCAGGGCGCGTCGACCTGCCCCTGCGCGTCATAGTGGAAATAGATGACCAGGCGTTTCATCGCGGTCAATCCTCATAGGGGCCGTGGTGCGGCCCAAACACCGCGCGTTTGGCGGTGATCAGCCCTTTGTAGGCGGGCGCGGGCAGGTTGTCCCGCAGCCAGTTGCGCGCATGGCGCCGGCGCGTGTTGGCATAGGGGCCGTACACGCCGAACAGATGCCGCTTGGCGGCAAAGGCCGTGGCTGCCGTGGAGGCCGCCCAGAACGTCGTGCAGTCAAACACGCGCGCCAGCGGGCGGACCAGGCCGGTGGCGTAGGCCTGCATCGTATCGCTGCGCAGCACGGCGAAGGAACTGCTCATCACGACGGCGGGGTAATACCCGGCCGCCTGCGCCACAAAGGGGTATACCCGCTCGATGGCATGGCTGATGGTCCCGTCCTGCGGCAGCGGTTCAGGCGGGAAATCCGCATGCTGCCAGCCGTGGGCAAACAGCGGTTCCAGCGCCTTGGGGCGGAACCAGAACACGCTGCCGAACGGCGCGATGGGCGATTCCTCGCCCGAGATCGGCACCGACAGGCCGAGGTCTTTGAGCAGTTTTTTGGTGTTTTCAAAATTGGGTCCCCACCCGCCCGAACACATGTTCAAAAAGTACAAACCATGCGTGGGGTACGGCGGGCAGAGGATGCCCAAATAGGGGTCGTTTTCAAACTCGCACAGCACGTTGCGCACATGGGCGGCGTTTTTGCAGACGTTCTCATTGCAGACATAGCCAAAGCTGGCGCCCGTGATGCCGGGTTTGGTCTGGATCGCCTTTTTGTCATGCATAAAGCAGGCGTAGTCATACCCGCGCAGGTGCGGCGCAAGGTCGCACAGGAACGCCGCCACATCGCGGCCGCGGTTTTCCACCACAAACACCTGTACGCTGTGCAGGCCGCTTTCTGCGAACGCCGCCTCGATCTGCTGCTTTTTCTCCTCGCTGTTGGTGGAGATAAAGACGTCGGTCTGCGGCGGGAACTTGGCGGCAAAGGCCAGGCTGTCGCCCAGCATATCCATAAAATACAGGTGCATCGCCAGGGCGATGCGGCGCTCGGCGCAGATCTTCTGCGCCAGGGCTTCGTTTTGCACCGTGGGCGCGATCACGCGCGTCAAACCGAGGTTGCGCGTGAACTCATGCGGGTGCATCGTGCGGATCATGTTTTTCCAGACCAGATCCAGCGGATAGTCCGTCTCGTCCCGCAGGTAGTCGTAGAGTTCGCGCACCGTCTCGCCCGCGCTCTCGTTGAGGTAGGCTTCCAGCGGGTGCATAAAGCTGCGCCGCTTGAACAGCGGGCACTTTTTGTCACGCATCAGGCGCACCGGGCACAGCAGCAGCGGGTAATCGGTAAAGTCCTTGAGGTCTTCGGTCTTGACATAGACATCCCACGTAAAGCCCTTGTCGGCAAACTGTTTGGTGAACACCGCCTCGTACCGCTGGACCGAGTCGTTGTAGTCTTCGATCATCGGCATCGTGTCCCAGTATTTCTGCAGCTCCGGGCTTTGCACAAAGCGCTTGCGGTACACGATGAAATGCGACTGCAGATGCACCGGCAGGTAGCGGTAGATGTGTTTGCCTTTGAACGGGTTGCTCTGCGCGCCGTGGTGGATGCTCAGGCCCCAGAAATCCAGATCCTCGTTTTGGGCCATCTCGTCAAACATTTCCCGCAAGGGGCGCACAGGGCCCATCATGGTGGAGTTGGTCATGACGATCTCGTCAAACTCAGCCAGGCGTGCCCACCCGTAGGAATCCAGCGCCGTCTTGTAAGCCCACACGTCAAGGCCCTTATTCTCCCGCATGAGGATATGGTCGGTGAACCGCGAAAACGCCGCGCGGCCTTCGGCATTGAGCTTGCCGTTGCAGACGATGACCAGCTCGCTGAGGTTTTTGACGAGGTCGGCCAGGTAGTAGGTGATGAACTCATCCACGACGCCGTTCTTTTCAAAAAAGAAAAAGATGCCCAGTCTTTTCATCGGTGTTCCTTCCCCAAAATTTGGTTGATCTTGGCCGGGTCGCCCCAGACGCCCGGGCTGTCGTACGGGCGGTCGGGGAACGCGCCGTAGTCCAGCTTGATCTTGTAGTGCTTTTCCTGCAGGAAACGCTCCACACGGTCGGCCAGCGACTGCGGCTTGCCGGTGCAGACGTTGATGATGCCGGTGATCTCATCCTGCACGCTGGCGGCCACGATCATATCGGCCAGCTGCTCCACGTCGATGAAATCGTAGAGGTTTTTGCCGCTGGTAAAGGGGAAGGTCGCTTTCCCCTCCTCCTCGGCCTGGGTGATCTTGGCAAAGATCGAGCTGCCGTGCGCCTCGTCGCCGGTGATGTAGTACGCGCGCAGCCAGTGCAATTTGCAGTCGCCGCCGTCCATCGAGAGCATCAGGCTCTGGCGCAGCGCATTTTTGGCGATACCGTACTGGCTCTGCGGTTTGCAGGGCGTGCTCTCGTTGATGGCACCCTCCCAGTAACCGACTTCGTGCATCGTGCCCATAACGCTGAGCGAGCGCAGGCCGCCGGCCGCCATGTGGTTCAAAAACACCACATGGGCGGACAGGTCTTTCATGTGGGCTGAGGAGTTGTGCCGGAACCCGTCGCGCCAGGCCAGGTGGATGCAGACATCCGGGCTGCCAAGCTGCTTGTAAATATCCCGGTCGCCGCTGAAGATCGGCACGTCGCAAAACTCAGCGCGCTCATCCAGGCCTTTAAAGGCAAAGTCCGACGCGATGACGCGGTAACCGCGGTCCAGCGCGTTTTTGACGACATGGCGGCCGATGTATCCAGCCGCCCCCGTTACCAAAATCGTTTTCATGGCGCTCCCTCGTTTTTTGTGGTGCGTTATCTGCCTGGCAGCAGATCGTACAGGTCTTGCAGGCGCAGCTGGTATAACAGCAGCGCCGCGGTTTTCTTTTTATTTTGCCTTGCTGCGCGCAAAATGTCAAGCGCGTGCCCGGGGTAGCCTTTCAGCACGGTGCGCAGCGTCTGCCAGGCATAGCGGCGCTGCGCGTCCGACGCGCCGGCGTCCCGCAGCTGATGCATCAAAAAGGTGACGGCCTCCGCCTTGCGCAGCGGCCATAAAGCGGCGCGCTCCGCCCTGGTACAGCGCTGGCGCAAAGCGGTGTATTCCGCTTCCATCCAGGGCGCCAGGGCGCACAAACGCCCCTGGAACGCCTGCCGGGAGCGGCAAAGCGATGTGCTTTGGGCGCTCTCGAAATGGCGGTACACCGGCTGCGGCAGGTATACCGCGCGGTCTGTACGGCTGTACAGCGTCGCGTTAAAGATAAAGTCCTCCAGGCCATAACGGCAGCGCTCGTCAAAAAACAGCCCCGTCAACGCCTGGCGGCGGTACAAAGCGTTCCACACGAACTGCGGCCCGCTGCTGCGCAAAAAGTCGGCGTACCCGTCTTGCCACAAGCGGCAGGCCCGCCCCGCCGCATGCGGCTGCAAGGCAAACGTACCGTCCGCCTGCTGGCGCAGCAGCTCATACCCGCCGCGCACCACATCGGCGTGTTGCGCCAGTGCGGTTTGCAATAAACCCGCCAGCGCGCCGGGCAAAAACTCATCGTCGTCATCACAAAACGCGATATAGGTACCGCAAGCCACCTGCAGCCCGCGGTTGCGCGCGGCGCAGATGCCGGCGTTTTTTTGGGCGATCACCTGTACGCGGGCATCCTGCACCGCCAGCGCATGGCAGACTTCCGCCGTGCCGTCGGTCGAGCCGTCGTCCACCAGCAGCAGTTCCAGGCCTTCCACGTCCTGTGAAAGCACCGACTCCGCCGCCGCGCGCAGCGTAGCGGCGGCATTATAGATCGGGATGATTACACTGATGCGGATCTCCACGCAGCGTTCTTACCTTTCCGTTTGGTTTTTGGCCGCCAGATACAGCCTGCCGTACGGCAGCGGCCACGGCAGCAGCCGTTTGAGGAAGCCGATCTTCCACCGCGCCTGCGCCAGGTCGTGCCGCGCACGCGCCGGATGGCGCAGGTAACTGCACAGCGCCCCCGGGGCGGCCAGCGGGTAGACGCCGCCGTCCTCCACCGTCAGGTCCCCCAAGAGTGCCGCCTGCTGTTTCGTCGGCTGGCCGGTCAGGTGCAAAAACGGCGCGATGGCCTGCTGCGGGCGGATCGCCGTGCCGGCCAGCACGCTTCCCTGCCAGGCTTTGGCAAAGGCCAGCGCGCCGCGCTGCAGCGCCTGTACCAGGGGTTCCGGTCTCTGTGCAGCCTGTTGGGGCATATAGGTATCCCCTTCTTCGGCGTATGCCACCGTCGCGCCAACATCCTGCGAGATCATGCGTTCCAGCATCGGCTGGCCGGCCCAATACAGCGCAGCCTGTGCGCGGTCCAGCGAGAGAAAGACTTCCGCCGCGCCGTGCCGGCGTTTGCGCAGGCGCGCATCCCCCGAAAGCTGCAGCCCGTGCAGCGTGCAGCCGCACAACGACTCCAGCAGCATCTGCGTGGTGCCGCCGCTGCCGATGTCGACCAACCAATCCTCGCCCTGCAGCCCGCTCTGGCGCAGATAGCCGAGGGCCAGCGCGGCGCTGGCGGGCGGCGTCAGCGCGTGGAACAGCGTATACAGGCGCGCTTCCTCGCCGCCGGCTTTTAAGTCAAACGTCTGCGCCGCGTATTCCGGCGGGCAGGCCGCACCGCAGTATGCGGCGATCTGCGCGCCGCTCAGGCGCTGGCGGGGCAAGGCTTCGACCAGCTGGGCAAACGCCCGCCGCTGCAGCAAGAGCGGGCACAAACTGCGGCGGGAGACTTGCAGATACTGCGTCGGCTCGCCGGGGTGCAGCACGGCATAGATCTGGCGCGTCAGGTACATATCCCGCGCCAAGAAATACAACCGGCTTTCCGGCCGTTCTTTCCGTTTTTCGTGGATCCACTGGCACAACGCGGTCAGCAGCGGCCCCAGCACCGCAAAGCCGACGGCCTCACCGTCCATGGCGCGGCCGCGCACACGGTTTTGCACAAACGCCGCCAACGCGCCGTCCTCTGCGGTTTCTGCCGGCGGGAAAGCCTGCATGCCCTGCTCTTTCGGCAGGTGCCAGGCGCGGATGCCCGCCAGGGCGGCCCCCAGCACATCGGCGCGCCAGTCGTCGCCGATGAACAGCACTTCCCGCGCCTTGAGGCCGGTCTCGTGCAGAAAGCGCTGGAAGAGCTTGCCGCTGCGCTTTTGCACCCCGTAGGCGCTGGAGACAAAGCCGCCGTCAAAGCGGTCGTACCCGCAGCGCGTCAACATCGCGTTGATCTGCTCCGGCGGGAGGTACATATCCGAAATATAATACAGCCGCTTGCCCTGCGCGCGCAAGGCGCGCACGGCCTCCCACACCGGGCGGTTGGCGGCGGCAGCCCTGCATTCCAGGGCGCATTCCGCGGCCGGGTCATAGCCCGCCAGCGGCGGCCGGGCATAGATCTCGGCCAGCGTCACTTCGCGCCCGGCGGCAGCGCGCGCCTGCGTTTCGGCCTCCACGCGCGCCTGGGCAAACGCTTCGCCCCGCAGCAAAAAGAGATCCGTCGGGCGGGCCACATCCCGCTTGAGCAGCGTGTCAAAAACGTCCAGCGCCACCGCAGGGTACGGCGACGCTGCGCGCAGGATCATTTCAGTCAGATTCATGGCAGATAAGAGATGGCGGGGTGGAACCGCACCCCAGCGGCAAACCCCTGCCAGATCGTAGCGATGCGAACCAGGCGCTGCCCGCGCCGGTCGCGCAGGACCTGCACGGTGTGCCAAAGGTCTTTGGCCAGCAGCCACAGCCAGCCGCGCAGACCTTCGCGGCGGTACAGCACCACGTCGTTGCGGTAAAAATAGCGGTAGCGCGCCCAGCGCTGCGGCGCGTCGGCCGCGATGTTGACGGTGCCGGGGTTTTGCATGGCGTGGATCACCCGGCTGGCCGGCACCACATAACAGGGCTGCGCCAGCGAAAGGCGGCGGGTATACTCCCAGTCGTCAGACCAGATAAAAAACTCCGCGATCGGCAGCCCGTAGGCCCGCACGCGGTCGGTGCGCAAAAACAGCGAAACAAAGCTCGCCATCACGGCCGGAATGCGCTCGCCGTCATAGCCGGGCAGGTCGGTATACGGCGTGCGGCGCTGGCGGTTCATCGGCTGGTCGCTGCCGTCGGGGGCCAGGGCCCGGCTCGACAGCCAGCCATAGGCGCCGTCCAGCGCTTCGTCCGCCTGCAGCAGCGCTTCCAGCGCCTGCGGCTGCGGCAGGGTATCGTCGTCCATCAGCCACAAAGCGTCGTACCCGGCTAGGGCGGCCTCCCGCACGCCATAGGCAAACCCGCCGGCGCCGCCAAGGTTGCTGCCGGTGTTGCGGTAGATGAGCTGCGGCCACGCCATGGCGCGCACCGCTTCACCGGTGCCGTCGGTGCTGGCATTGTCGATGACGAACACCGCCGCAGGCGCCACGGTCTGCGCCTGCAGCGCCGCCAGGCATTGGCGCAGCAGCGCCAGACGGTTGTACGTAACGACCACGGCCGCCACACGCAGCGCCTTACCCATGGTCGCGGGGGAAGAACTTGCGCCGCAAAAAGGAGAAGCCTTTGTGCAGCCAGTTCTGATGTTCCATATACACAAGGTCCAGTTCTTCGTAGTGGATGTTGTTGGTCGTCAGCCAGGCGTCCAGCAGGCGCTCGCTGACAAAGCCAAACACACGTTTGTCATTGTCGGAGTAGCCGGTCATATCCAGCTCGCGCTCCAACTCGAACAGGATATCGAACAGCCAGGCACAGTAGTGGCACAGCAGCTCCCGTTTCATCACGAACATGTTGAAATGATGCCCGTGCGTCTTGGACATGTACAGGTCGTACGCAGGCAGATACTCGGGGCATTTGCGCTCGATGATGGCGCGCGTGACCGTAAGATCCTGCTTGTGGTGCGCATGGATATACTGCGTATAGTTCGTCTCAATAAAATAGTGGCGCTCTTTGGGCAGCACGACGTTGGTGGTCGCCAAAATCGACGCCAGTTCCTCGTGGCCGATGACGCGGTCCTTTTTAGGGGCAAAGCGGCTTTTTTTGCGGCTGGCAAAGTAGCGCCGGTAGTGCACGATGCCGATGTAGTCCGACTCGATATTATGGGCCGCCCAGTACAGGCCGGTGAGTTCGCAGAAATTGGCGTTGCGCTCTGAGATATTCTCGCCGGTATCATCCCCGATGTAACCGATGGCCGGGTGGATGGCATGCCCCATCTGGACCGGAAGATACATGGGATCGTCCGGCACCCAGTACGGCTTATGCGTGGCTATGATGATCGTCGTCTGCAAAATGATCTCCCCGACTTGCGATGGCGGCCAAAAGGCTGCTGCCTGCTTTGTGCCGCCGGTACTTCAGCGTATATACAAAGTTCAGTATACCGTTTTTTGGCCAGAATACAAGTTACAGATCGGTAACCGGGCTTATGCCTCGTCGGCTTCCAGTTCTTCCTGTTCCTGGGCAAGGCGTTCCCATTCGTCGAACAGTTCCTGCTGGTGGAAGCGCGTGTCGTCCAGCTCGTCGCACTTGTCGCGCAGCAGCAGGTGGTCGCGCAGGACTTCCGGGTCGTTGATCTCGTTTTCCAGTTCCACGATGTGCGCGCCCAGCTCTTCGATCTCGGCTTCCACGGCTTTTAAGCGGGTGCGCACCTCGGCACGGCGGCGGCGCTGCTCTTTGCCGTAGCCCTGCTTTTTGGCTTCGGGCTGGGGCTGCGCCGGCCCCGGCGCAGCGGCCTCGCGGTTTTTCAGGGCCGCAAAGTCCGGGTAGAAATTCGCTTTGCCATCCTCCAAATACAAGATCGGGCAGCCCAACGCCTGCATCAGGTACCGGTCATGGGTGACGAGCAGCAGCGTGCCGGTGTAGGCCGCCAGCGCCTCGGTCAGGCTTTCGCGCATATAGATGTCCAGGTGATTCGTCGGCTCATCCAAAAACATCAGGTTGGGGCGTTCCAGCGCCATCTCGGCAAAGCGCAGGCGGGCCAGCTCCCCGCCGGAAAGCTGCGCGCAGTCCTTAAAGACCTCCTCGCCCCGGTAGCCGAAGCGCGCCAGGTGACTGCGGACTTCCAGCTCGGTAAAGCGCGGGTACTGGTTCCAGATCGCGTCGATGACGCGCCCGGCGCGGCGCGCCTGCTGCTGGGTGAACACCCCCGGCTTGGCCCCGCTGCCCAGGCGCACCATGCCGCCGCTGGGGCGGCGTTTGCCGTCCAGCACCTGCAGCAGCGTGGATTTGCCGGCGCCGTTGGGCCCGGCGATGACCAGCTTGTCGCCGCGGTGCACCGTGTAGGTCAGGCCGTCGATCAGGGTGCGCTCCCCAATGCGGACGGTCAGATTTTTCAGGATGACCAGCTCGTCGTAGGGCTCGATGTCGTAGGCAAAGCGGAAATGCAGATTCCACGCTTCCGGTTCCGGCGCGTCGACGATTTCCAGCTTTTCCAGCTGTTTGCGGCGGCTCTGCGCCATTTTGGTGGTGGAGGCGCGCACCAGGTTGCGGTCGATGTAGTCCTGCAATTTCGCCGCTTTTTCGACCGCGGCGTCGTGCAGTTTCTGCTGGCGCTCGTCGGCGGCCTGGCGCTGCGGTAAATAAGCCGAATAGTTGCCGCGGTAGGTATGGATGCTTTTGCCGCGCAGCTCCCAGATCTGCGTGCAGACCGCATCGAGAAAATAGCGGTCATGGCTGACGACGAGTACTGCGCCGCGGTAGGTTTTCAGGTAGTTTTCCAGCCACTCCATCGTGTCGATGTCCAGGTGGTTCGTCGGCTCGTCCAAGATCAAAAGATCCGGGCGCTCCAGCAGCAGCCGCGCCAGGCGCAGGCGGGTCTGTTCCCCGCCGGAAAGCACGCCGGCCGGTTTTTGCCAGGTGTCGGCCGGGAAGCCCATGCCGTTGAGCACCTTCTTGATCTGGGTGTCCATCTGGTAGGCGTCCATGGCATCGATGACCGCGTTGCAGTGGTCGATCGCCTGCTGTACAGCAGTGTCCTGCGGCGCGGCGGCCAGCTGCTTTTGCAGGGTTTCCAGCTGCTGCATCGCCTGCAATGCCGGCGCAAACGCCAAGCGCATCGTGCCATATACATCCAGCGCGGGGTCCAGATGCGCGTTCTGCTCCAAATACCCGCAGGTCACGCCGCTGCCGAAAGCGGCCTCCCCTTCGTCGGGCTGGCGCTCGCCATACAAAATGCGCAAAAGGGTCGTCTTGCCGGTGCCGTTGGCGCCGATGATGCCGATGCGGTCGCCGCGCTCCACGCTGGCGTTGACATCCTTTAAAACTTCCTGCTCGCCAAAGCTTTTTCCCAGTTGTTTCAGTTCCAGCAGCATAGTGGTCTTTCTCTGTGTCCCCTCTTTTGTCGTTGGGCCGCCGCAGACACGGCAAAGCCCGGCCTGCGGGCTGCGCAGGCTCAGGCTTCGTTGCTGTGGCGGCGGTTGCGCACGCCGAGGTTTTCCAGCTCCTCGGGTTCCATCACGATGCGGTACAGTTCCTCATAGCTGTGGATCTCGTAGGTAGGCTCGACGCCGCTGTGGTTTTCCTCATTTTTAAAGTTGACCCAGCAGGTGTCCAGCCCGGCATTCTGCCCGCCTTTGATGTCGGCCAGCAGGTCGTCGCCCACCATGAGCACCCGGCTGCGGTTGGTGATGCCCAAGTCTTTGAGCACATGCTCAAACAAACGGGCCGACGGCTTGGCGCAGCCGACTTTTTCGGAAATATAGACGCCGTCCATGTACCGGCCGATGCCAGAGTCCTGGATGCGCGGCTGCTGCACCGCCGTAGCGCCGTTGGAGACCGTCGCCAGCGTCGCCACCTCGCCCAGTTCCTCCAGCGCGTTGAGCGCGCCGGGGATCAAGTCGGCATGGGTGGAGAGCAGTTCCTCATAGCGGTCGTTCATGGCCGGGCCCTGGCCGTTATCGGGCAGGCCCAGCGCCTGCAGGTACCGCGTAAAGCGCGTCTGGAAGAGCTTGGCCTTGTTCAGCTTGCCTTTGGCCAGGGCGTCCCACAGCTCGCGGTTGAGTTTGTGGTAGGTCTCACAAGCCTGGGCGTCGTGCGGCAGGTCGTATTCCTGCAGCATTGCGGTCAGGGCCTGGCGCTCGGCAGCGTCAAAGTCCAGCAGCGTGTTGTCAACATCCAGCAATAAACATGTATAGATCGCCATGGGTCATAACTCCTGTTTTTCAGACGTCTGCATGCCTGTGCCGTTGCAGGCAGGGCTGCAAACACGATTCAGTTGCCGTCTCCCTCGCCCGCTTCCGGGGGCGGGCTCAGTGTCGGCGTCGGTGTCGGCGTCGGTGCCGGTGTCGGCGAAGGCGTCGGCGCAGGGTTGACTGTCAGTGTAAACACTGCCTCGGCGCCGTTGTTGCGCGCACGCAGCGTATACGTGCCGGGTTCATTGGCCGTAAACGTCACCTGGTCGCCTGTCGCCGTCCAAGAGGTCTGGTCGCAGGCCCAGGTCACATCGCCCTCTTTATTCTGTACGCTGGCGTTCAGCTGCGTGCTGCCGCCGACGGTGATGGTGCCGGTGCCGCTGACACTGATGGAAGTGAGCGGTTTGGGTTCTTCCTGCACAGTCACCGTGATCTGCGCCGTAGAGAATCCGCCGTTGATCTCGATGCCGGCACGGATCACATAGCTGCCGGCTTTGTCCGGCGTAAAGGTAAAGCTGCCGCCATTCATCTGCAGGTCGTCATTGACAGCCCACTGCACGTTGCTGTTGTCGTACGCTTTGCCGCCCAGCGTCACCGTGACGTTGATGGGCAGAGACTCCCCGACTTTGATGGTGGAGTCCCCGCGGTCAAGTTTTACCTCGACGCGGGCGTCGTTAAACATGGCGGTGACCGAGATGTCTTTGCTCAAATTGTCGTAGCGCGTGGCATCGGTGACGCCGTCGCTCCATTTATAGAACGTATACCCTTCCGCCGGGACGGCCGTCACGCTGACATTATCGCCCGAAGCTCCCTGGATCTCCAGGCTGGTGACCCCGGTCTTACCGTTGCCGGTCAAGGTGCCTTTGCTGGCATCCTCGACGGTATAACTTGCCGTAAGCTGCGTCGGCGTCGCAGTGGGCGTCGGCGTCGCCGCGCTGCCGCTGGGCTGCGCCGCACGTTTGGGGATGTCGTTGGTATCGGGGCGGGTATCGTCCGTCTGGAACGCGTGAGACTTCACATATTCCAAAAACGCATTGGCGCCGGCGGCGTTCCAGCTGCCGGTGGAAGCGTCCACATAGCTGGCCTCGGCATAACCCTGCTCGTTTTTCAGCATGGCGGGGCTGTTGAGATACTTATACCCCATTTCATCGCAGGCCGCGGCGATGGACTGGTTGAACTGGTCGATGTTGGTCTGGATCTGGGCCGCGTTCTCACTTTCCTGGGTGACGGGCGGGATGGCGCAGGCGATCACATCGCAGTAGCTATACGCGCTTTTGATGTTCTGCAGCGCCTGCTTGTAGTCCGCCATGAAAGCATCCGGTGAGACCGAACCATCCACATCGTTGCTGCCGATCAGCACATATACGCGGCGGGGTTTCATTTTGGCGATGGCCTGCGGGATCGTATAGGTATTGGCGTCGTCCACAAAGGCGACAAAACTCTCCTGCAAAACGCGGGAGACCTGCAGGCCTTCCTGCCCGGCAAACTGGTCCAGCGTGATGCGGCCGTCCTTTTGCAGCGCCACGGCGTTTTGGTCGCCGACGAACACGCTCTGCGTCAGGTAGGAATCATCGGCCGAGCTGTCCCCCAAAACTGCCCCCAGGCTGGTATCCAGCGGGTACAGGTTCGGGTCGTACGCATCGCCCGTGCCAAGATCCAGTTTGGACGGCAGCACCCACGCCAGCAAAACGCTGAGCGCAACGGCCAAAATGCAGCATGCCAGCACGATGCAGGCCTTGCGCTGGGTCGGGCTGAGACCAGGCTTGGAACGGGAGTTATGACGGCTCATCGGGTACGGCGACCTCCTTGTGCATGGCGGGGCGACGCACAGCCGCACCCCACCGAGTATAAACAACTAAACAGATTATAACACGAAACATCCGTTTTGGATACGCTTTTTATAAAAATGTCACGGGTTACAAAACCGTAACAGCTTGCCGCGCTGTGCCCGCCGCCCCTCCTGCGGGCACAAACCAAAAGCGCCGCCCTTACACTCGGCTTGTGTGAGGACGGCGGCACGGCGGCCTTGCAAAAGCAAAGCCCCCGGCAGGGACGGGGGCTTGCTTTGTTTTTTACCGCTGTGTACTTGGCTGCATGGCTGCGCCCGGCCAGGCGCAGCTGCCAAAGGACACAAATTTACGAGAGCAGCATGCGGTCGTTGGCAAAATCGCCGTCGCTGACCTGCTCAAAGCGCTGCAACAGGTCGCTGACCTGCAGCCTGGCCTTTTCCTCGCCGCGCACGTCGTAGATGATGCGCCCCTCGTACATCATGATCAGCCGGTTGCCGTAGCGGATGGCGTCTTTCATGTTGTGGGTGATCATCAGCGTCGTCAGGTGGTTTTCGTGCACGATCTTGTCGGACAATGCCAGCACCTTGGCCGCCGTCTTGGGGTCCAGCGCGGCTGTATGTTCGTCCAGCAGCAGCAGGCGCGGTTTTTTCAGCGTCGCCATCAGCAGCGTGACGGCCTGGCGCTGCCCGCCCGAGAGCAGCCCCACCTTGCTGGTCATACGGTCTTCCAGGCCCAGTTCCAGCGTTTTGAGCAGTTCGTGGTATTCTTCATGCTCTTTTTTGGTGATGCCGGTGCGCAAGGTGCGCGCCATGCCGCGGCGCGACGCCAGCGCAAGGTTTTCGTCGATGCCCATCGTGGCGGCGGTGCCCATCATCGGGTCCTGGAACACGCGGCCGATGTACTTGGCTCGCTTATGCTCCGACAGGCGGGTCACATCCTGCCCGTCGATGAGGATCTTGCCCATGTCGATGGGCCATACCCCGGCCACCGCGTTGAGCATGGTGGATTTGCCGGCGCCGTTGCCGCCGATGACTGTCACAAAGTCGCCGTCCTCCAGCGTGAGGTCCAGACCATTGAGGGCGATCTTCTCGTTGACGGTGCCGGCATTGAACGTTTTGTAGACGTTTTTGATCTCAAGCATTCTTTTCACCCCCCTTTGCTGCGACCGTGGGTTTGGTGAACTGGCGTTTCCAATACGGCACCGCCAGGAAGATCGCCACCACGACGGCGCTGAACGCCTTGAGCAGGTCGGTGTCGACCTTGCACCAGATGACGACCTGGTACACCAGATAGTACACGATGCTGCCCACCGCTACCGACAGCAGCTTGAGTGCAAAGTTGTGGAACACACGGCTGAGCAGCGCTTCGCCAATGATGACGGCCGCCAGGCCGATGACGATGGAACCGCGGCCCATGTTGATGTCGGCAAAGCCCTGGTACTGTGCCAGCAGCGCGCCGGACAGCGCCACCAGGCCGTTGGAGACCATGAGGCCGATGACTTTGTTGAGGTTGGTGTTGATGCCCTGCGCGCGCGCCATGTTGGCGTTGCAGCCCGTGGCGCGGATGCCGCAGCCGAGCTCGGTGCCAAAGAACCAGTACAAAAGGGCGATGAGCACCGCGATCACGATGGCCACCACAAAGATCGTGTTCTGGTAGAACGGCACGTCCTTGATGTAGCGCAGCGAGACAAGCAGGTCGAATTTATCGACGTTGATGGCCTGGTTGGCCTTGCCCATGATCTTGAGGTTGACGCTCCACAGCGCAAGCTGGGTCAGGATACCGGCCAGGATCGGCTGGATGCCCATGAACGTATGGAAAATGCCGGTGACGAACCCCGCCAGCAGCCCGGCACAGGTCGCCGCCAGGATCGAGAGCCACACGTTGCAGCCGGCCAGCATGCAGACCACGCAGACCGCGCCGCCGGTGCACAGCGTACCGTCGACCGTCAAGTCGGCAATATCCAGCACGCGATAGGTAATGTACACGCCGATGGCCATGATCGCCCAGATCAAGCCCTGCGCCACTGCGCCCGGCAGCGCGTTGACCAATGTCATGATATCCAAAAGAAACATTCCTCCCTGTCGGGGGCAGGACGCCCCTGCCCCGGGCCGCCGCAAAAGCGCCCCAAAAAATCATTACAGACTTGTATAGTATAGCAAAAAAACAGGAAAAAGGGAAGCATTTTTCCCTTTTTCCTGCTGTGTTGGGCCCTAACGCGGCGGTGTACGCACGTTTTGCACCGCACACGCCCGGGAACTTAGGCCGCCGCTTCGATGGCGACGTAATCCTCGGGGACGGTCACGCCCAGTTCCTCGCAGTTGGCTGCGTTGTACATCTTGGTGAAGTTGGGCGCGTACTCGATGGGCATGGTGGAGATGTCCGCCTCGCCGGAGAGGACCTTCACCGCCATCTCGCCGGTGGCGTAGCCGAGGTCATAGTAGCTGATGGACAGCGTCGCCACGCCGCAGCCGGAGCAGATGCCCTGCTCGCCCGCAATGATGGGCACGCCGGCCGGCAGGCAGATGTTCTGGATGATCTCGGTGTTGGAAGCCGCCGTATTGTCGGTGGGGACGTAGATCACGTCGCACGCCGTGGAGGCGCTGGTGGCGACGGTGGACAGATCGTTGGAATCGCTGAAGGAGTAATCCTCACAGGTATAGCCCATCTCGGTCAGGAAATTGGTGACCTGCTCGACCTGGTAGGCGCTGTTGGGTTCGGCGCTGCAGTACAGCATGCCGACGTTAGGGTACTCTTCTACCGGGAAAAGGTCCGCCAGCATCTGAGCCTGCTGGTCGAGCGGGGCCAGGTCGCTGGTGCCGGAGACGTTGCCGCCCACCGTGCCGTCAAAGCCGTCGATGCCCAGGGCCACGCCATACTCGGTGACCGAGGTGCCCAGGATGGGGATATCGGCCGTGCCGGCCTGCGCCGCCTGCAGGGCACTGGTACCGTTGGCCATGATCAAGTCGTACCCGCCGGACACAAAGCTGTTGACGATGGTGTTGCAGGTGTTGGAGTCACCCTGGGCGTTCTGCTCGTCAAAGGTTACGCCGTCCTCACCAAAAGCTTCGACCAGCGCATCCTTAAAGCCCTGCGTGGCAGAATCCAGCGCCTCGTGCGGCATCTGCTGGCAGATGCCCACCACATACGCCGCACCGTCCGCCGCGGCAGCGTCCTCCCCGGCCGCTTCTTCCGTTGCGGCTTCGCTAGAAGTCTCCGCGGCGCTGTCCGCCGTGCTTTCGCCGGTCGTTGCCGTGCTGCCGCACGCCGTCAGGCCCAGTACCATGGCGGCTGCCATCAGAAAAGATAACGCTTTTTTCATTGTTCTTCCTCCAAACCTGACCGGCCCCGCCTGCTGCGGCATACGTTGCGCCCGCAGCGCCTCTGTGCGCTTTGCCGGTTTAATGTCACAAAGTATAGCACACTTTACCGCGCTAAAGCAATAAACAGCATTGCCAATTTTCTTGCCGTGTTCTGGCGCCTGTTTGTGCACAATGGACAAAAGCGCAAAAAACAGCCGCAGGGGCATCGCCCTGCGGCCGTGTAGCGCGTTGGTTCAATCGCCAAAAGAGGTATTCTCTGCTTTTTGCAGCAGTTCCAAAAAACGCTGCGGGCTGCTGGCATGGCGCAGTGCATCCACCAGCGCGCCGCGCCCCAGCAAATTGACCAGGCGCGCCAAAATTTGCAGATGCAGGCTGTCCTGCTCCGGCGGCACAGCGATCATAAACAGCAGGTCCACCGGGCGGCCGTCCGGCGCGCCCCAGTCCACACCGTGGCGCAGCGTCATCGCCGCCACCCCCGGGGCCGACACGCCGGCGTTGCCAGCGTGCGGCAGCGCGATGCCGTCCCCGATGGCGGTCGTACCGCCAAAAGCCTCCCGCTGGCAGACCGCGTTGTAATACGCGGTGCCATTGGTGATCACGCCCAGGTGCTCCTGCAATTCTACCAGGATGCCCAGCACGTCGGCAGCGTTGTCGATGTTGGCATACAGCAGGATGCCCCTTGGGTCCATCAGTTCGCTTACTTTCATGGTGCAGCCCCCCTGCCGCAGCCTCACAGCTCCGTCTTGCTGCGGATCAGCTGGTATAAGTACTCGCCTACCGCGCCCTCTGCACAGGTGCAGGTCGTCACGGTGTCGGCGCTGGCCTTGACCTCTGCCGGGGCGTTGGCCACCGCCACCGCGTAGCCGGCCTCTCGCATCAGTTCCAGGTCGTTGTAGTAATCCCCGATTACGATGGTCTGCTTCGTTGGCAGGCCCATCAGGTCGCAAAGCGTATGCATGCCGGTCGCCTTGCTGACGCCCACGGGCATGATCTCCAGGTAGATGCTGTTGGTGGGCAAAAAGTAGTTGTCGCGCCCGTAGTAGCGGGTCTTGGCGTACTGCCCCAATTTGCGGATCGTCTCGGGGTCGGCGGCAAAAACCACTTTGACCCACCCGTCCGGCACGCACTCGATGGGACAGGCGATGCTGCCCAACTGTTCATCGACCTGGTGCGCGTGGGTATACTCGTTGGCCTGCAGCACATACATTTCGCCGTTGCCGGCCATGACCTCCACGCCCAGCCGCGGGAATTTGGGCAGGATATCGGCGATGGCTGCCGCAGCCTGTGCGCGGTCCAGCGTGGCGCGGTACAAAACGGTATCGCGGGAAAGATCATACAGCAGCGCGCCGTTGCAGGAGATCGCCGGGACCGAGAGCTCGATCCCCTGCATGGCCGCACGGATGGACGCCGGCGGACGGCCGGTAGCAACCGTAAACCGGCCCCCCAGCTCGGTAAACAGGCGGATGACCGTGCGGTTGCAGGGCGGCAGCCCCTCTTTTGCGGTCAGCAGCGTATTGTCCATGTCGCAGATCACAAGATATTCGCTGAGTGGCGATCTCATATTCCGCGTTCCTTTCTTAACCGGTCCAGAAATGCCGTAAAGTAGGGCGGCAGCGGTGCGTCAAACTGCATCCAGGCGCCGCTGGACGGGTGGTGAAACCCCAGTTCCTTGGCGTGCAGGCACTGGCCGCCCAGCTTTTGGATGCAGCTGCGCGGGCCGTAGACCGCATCGCCTGCCAGCGGGTGCCCCAGCGACGCCATATGCACCCGGATCTGGTGCGTGCGCCCGGTCTTGAGGCGGCAGGCGATGTAGGTAAAGTTCCCAAACCGCTCCAACACCTGCCAGCCGGTGCAGGCATAGCGCGCCCCGGCCGCAGTCTGCGGCACCACCGCGATCTTTTTGCGGTCGCGCGGGTCGCGGCCGAGGTACGTTTCGACCGTGCCCTCGTCCTCTTTCAGGTTGCCGTACACCACTGCATGGTAGACGCGGTGGATGCTGTGTACGCGCATCTGCTCGCTGAGGGCCTGGTGCGCGGCGTCGTTTTTGGCCACCACCAGCAAACCGCTGGTGTCTTTGTCGATGCGGTGCACGATGCCCGGGCGGATGGCGCCGCCAATGCCGGAGAGCTGCCCGGCGCAGTGGTACAGCAGCGCGTTGACCAGCGTGCCGTCGGGGTTGCCGGGCGCCGGGTGCACCACCATGCCTTTGGGTTTGTTGACGACGAGCAGGTCGGCGTCCTCATACACGATGTCCAGCGGGATATTTTGCGGTTCCGCCTCGATGGGCTGCGGGTCCGGCACTTCCACCGTCACCCTGTCCCCTGCCCGCGTCTTGTACCGTTTGGGCACGCAGCTGCCGTTGACCTGCACACGTTCTTCTTCGATCAGGTTCTGCAGGGCGCTGCGGGTCAGCCCTTCGCACACCTCGCTCAAAAAGCGGTCCAGGCGCTGGCCGGCAGCCTCCGGCGGCACAGTGCGCTCAAGCGTTTGCATCGGGCGCGCCGCCTTCCTGTGCGGGGGTGTCCCCCGCCGTCTGCGGGGTCTCGGTTTTGCGGCGGCGGGTCTCGACCAGCAAAATATCCACAAACAGCAGCGCGATGCCGCACGTCACGCAGATATCGGCAAAATTGAAGACGGCAAAGTCGATGAACAGCAGGTTGATGTAATCGACGACCTGCCCGGCCAGCACACGGTCGATCAGGTTGCCGATGCCGCCGCCCAGCACCATCGTCCAGGCGATGCGCTCCGCCAGCGGCGGGCGTTTCCACACCAGGTAGACCGCCACAGCGGCCAGCATCACCGTCGTGACGGCGATCAGCAGCGTCTGCTGCCCGGCCAGCATCGAGAACGCCATACCGTCGTTGAGATAATAGCGCAGCTCGACCACGCCGGGCCAGACCTGCATGGCACCGACAGGCTCCAGCGCGGCCGTTGCCCAATGTTTGATCAGCTGGTCAACGCCCGCCAAAACGGCAGCCGCCAGCAGCGAAAGCAAAGAAGGGATCATGCACAGCTCCATTACTTGAAAAAATCAGCGGTGCTTAGAAGGACGTAAGCACCGCTGAAAGAGAAAAGATCACATACCCAGAACGTTGGCGCAGCGCGGGCACAGACCGTTTTCGCCGACATCCGGCGTAAACTTCCAGCAGCGCAGGCATTTGGCGCCCGCGGCATGGCCGGCCTCGACGCCCAGGCCCTCGACAGCGCCTTGGACGCCGCCTTTGCCCTGGTGCAGCGCGACCTGCGAGACGATGAACAGATCAGCCAGCTCATCCATCGGGATGGCGTTGAGCAGGTCATACGTGGGCTGGTCGCAGTACAGCGTCAGCGCCGCCTCCAGCGAAGAACCGATGACTTTGTCGGCACGCGCCTGCTCCAGCACCTTCTTGACGTCGTCGCGGATCGCCATGATGCGGTCCCACTTGGCCGTGAAGGCTTCGCCGGCCGCGGGCTTTGCCTGCGGCATCTCCTCAAAGACGACGTAGTCTTTCATGCCGGGCATCTTGGGCACATAGCTCCAGATCTCCTGGCTGGTAAAGCAGAGGATGGGCGCCAGCAGCTTGGTGAAGTCCACCAAAATGCGGTACAGCGTCGTCTGGGCGCAGCGGCGGGCGTGGTCGTCGGCGCAGTACAGACGGTCTTTGATGACGTCCATATAGAAGTTGGACATATCAATGACGCAGAAGTTATACAGCGCATGGTACGCGCGCGAGAAGTCGTAGTGGTCGTACGCGTCGCGCATTGCGGCCGTCAGCGCGTTGCAGGCTTCCAGCGCCCAGCGGTCGATCTCAAACAGCTGGTCGTCGGCCACCGCGTCCCGGTTGGGGTCGAAGTCGCTGAGGTTGCCCAGCATGAAGCGCGCCGTGTTGCGCATCTTGCGGTAGGCTTCCGACAGCTGGCGGAAGATCTCCTTGCCGGCGCGCACGTCGACGGTGTAGTCGCTGGAGGCGACCCACAGGCGGATGATGTCGGCGCCATAGTCGCGGATGATCTCGGCAGGCTCCATGCCGTTGCCGGCCGACTTGTGCATCTGTTTGCCCTGGGCGTCGACGACCCAGCCATGGCACAGCACCTCGCGGTACGGGGCGATGCCCTGGGTGGCGACACAGGTCAGCAGGCTGGACTGGAACCAGCCGCGGAACTGGTCCGCGCCTTCCATGTACAGGTCGACCGGCCAGGTGAGCTCGGGGCGCTCACGGCAGACGGCGCTCCAGGTAGAGCCGGAGTCGAACCAGACGTCCATGATGTCGGGGTCTTTTTCCCAATCGGACGCGCCGCATTCGCAGACTTCGCCCTTGGGCATGATGTCGTTGGCGTCGTACTTGTACCAGGCGTCGCTGCCCTCTTTGCGGAACAGATCACTGACCGCCTGGATGGACGCGTCGGTGATATGGTACTTGCCGCACTTTTTGCAGTAGAACACCGGGATGGGCACGCCCCAGACGCGCTGACGGCTGATGCACCAGTCGCTGCGGTCGCGCACCATGCCCGCCATGCGGTCATGGCCCCACGCCGGTTGCCAGTGCACGCTGTCGATGGCTTTGTAGACGTCCTCTTTGAAGGCGTCGATGGAGCAGAACCACTGCTCGGTCGCGCGGAAGATGATGGGATGGTGGCAGCGCCAGCAGTGCGGGTACTGGTGGGTGATATGCTGCACACCCATCAGGTTGCCGGTGCCTTTGATATGCTCGAGGATGACCTTGTTGGCATCCCAGACTTTGAGGCCGGCAAACTGCGTGCCGGCTTCCTCGGTCAGGCGGCCCGCGTCGTCCACCGGCACGACGACCGGCAGCTGCGGGTAGTGGTTGACGCAGACCTCAAAGTCCTCGACGCCGTGGCCGGGCGCGGTATGGACGCAGCCGGTACCGCCTTCCAGCGTGACATGGTCGCCCAGGATGACAAGCCCCGTGCGGTCCAGGAACGGATGCTGGTATTCGACAAGTTCCAGCTCATCGCCGTGCACGGTTTCGGGCAGGACTTCATAGTCCTCGATATGGCAGGCTTCCATCGTCGGTTTGACGAGCTCGGCCGCCATGATGTGGTAGTCCCCGCCGATCTTGACGAAGGCGTATTCCAAATTGGGGTTCAGGCAGGTCGCCACGTTGGCGGGCAGCGTCCAGGTCGTCGTGGTCCAGATCACGATCCACGCCTTGTCCAGCGGGATGTTGTGCTTGGCCAGCACGCCTTTGGGGTCGCCGGTCAGCTTGAAGCGGACGTAGATGGAGTCGCACTCGTCCTCGCCGTATTCGATCTCTGCCTCGGCCAGCGCGGTGCGGTCCTCGGGGCACCAGTAGACGGCTTTCATGCCCTTGTAAATGTAGCCTTTTTTGGCCATCTCGCCAAAGATCTCGACCTGGCGGGCCTCAAACTCGGGGCGCAGCGTCAGGTAGGGGTTTGCAAAATCGCCCTGCACGCCCAGGCGCATGAACTGCTCGTTCATGACGTCGATATGCTCGGTGGCAAACTCGCGGCAGATCTTGCGCAGTTCCAGCTTGGAGACGCCGGCCTTTTTGTCGCCCAGCGAGCCCAGAGCCTTCAGCTCAATGGGCAGGCCGTGGGTATCATAGCCCGGCACATACGGGGCCTGGAACCCCGCCATATTTTTATAGCGGATGATGATATCCTTGATGATCTTGTTGAGCGCCGTGCCCATGTGGATGCTGCCGTTGGCGTACGGGGGGCCGTCGTGCAGGATGTAGCGGGGTTTGCCCTCGTTATTTTGGATCATCTGCTCATAGACATGGTTGTCCGCCCAGTCTTGCAGCATCTTGGGTTCCTTTTTGGGCAGACCGGCGCGCATCTCGAACGGGGTCTGCATTTTATGGATCGTATCGTTATAATTCTGCGGCAAGGTTTCCTACTCTCCTCTATCAAAAATAGCCGGGGCCTGGCTTTCAGCTGTCAAAGTCGACGCCCTCAAAGTTATCAAACGCCGGGGAGGACAATTCCTCCTGCGGTTCGGCGGCTGCTTTGGGTTTGCGCGTGCTGCGCTTGCCGGTGGAAGATTTGCGCGCCGTCTTGCGGGCCGGTTTCTCGGCCGGCGGTTCGTCGTACAGGCCGGCACCCGGCTGGAACGGCAGTTCCTCCTGCGGCTGCGGGGCCGGTTCCGCCATGGCAGCTTCCTCGGGTTCCTCCTCCGGGTGCGGGGCAATGGCAAATTCCACCGTGTCTACCTTTTTCTTTTCTGTGGCGGGCGCGGCGGGCTGCGGTTCCTCCTGCGCATACAGGGGTTCTTCCACTGCCGGGGGCTGCGCCGCCGGCGCCTCATAGACAGGCGCCGGTTCCACGGGCGGCTGTTCCGCCGCCGGGGCGGGGGCCGGCTCTGCCGGTGCGGCGGGTTCCTCCTGCGGCTTTTTATACTCCGGCAGTTTGCTGATGAGGTTGATGTGCTTGCGGTACATATCCAGCAGCGAGCGCTTGAAGCTGTCCGCTTCGCTTTTCAGCGTCACGATCTCCTGCTGTGCCAGGGCGACATCGTCCCGCACGCGCTGTTCGCGGTCCTCGGCCTTGATGTTGGCCGCACGGATGATCTCGGCCGCTTTCTGCTTTGCTTCCCGGATCACATTGTCCCCCAGGCGCTGGGCGTTGATCATCGTCGTGCGCAGAGTGTCCTCCTCGGCACGGTATTGGTCGATGCGCTGCGCCAGCACCACGAGCTTTTTCTGCAGATCGTCATTCTGCGCGGCAAGCGTGTCCATGCTCTCGGCGACCTGTTTCAGGTAATCGTCGACGTCGTCACAGCGGTAGCCGCGCATGGCCTTGTCGAACGTTACGCGGCGGACATCCTCAGAAGATATCATAGTATTCCTCCTGTTTTGGGCTTCCGTGACCGGGGCGGTCATGCAAAAGGCGCTGTGCGCCTTACCTTAATACTGAAAGAAGGAGATAAACACGCGGTCTTTGCGGCTTTTGCCGCCGATCTCGGCCAGGCGGTAACGCCCGACGCCGCGCACGGTAAAGACATCCTGCGCAAAGACCGGTTCGTGGGCGGCGCGCAGCGGCAGGTGGTTGATCTCCACCCGGCCTGCCGCGATATAGTCTGCCGCCCGCGCGCGGGAGGTATGCATCATCGCAGCCAGCACGGCGTCGGCCCGCAGGGAAGGCACGGTCGCTTCCTGGCAGATACGCGCCGGCCCCTGCAGCAGGTGCGCGGGCAGTGCATCGCAAAGTTCAGCGCGCACCGGGCAGCGGCCGGCGCTGGTCAGTTCCGCTGCGATCAGCTCCAGCTTGTCCGCCAGCGCTACGGCATAAAAAAGCGCGGGCTGCTGCGGGTCCGGCAAAAGATCCCCCAGGCAGGTGCGCTCCAGCCCCAGACCCAGGATCGCGCCCAGATAGGCGCGGTGGTCCGGCAGCGGCTGGCCCGCAGCGGTCAGGCGCAGGTAGCCCAGCGGCTCTTCCTGCCAGGCGTCGGGCGGTTCCAGGCACAAAACGCAGCGCTCGGCCCCGTCGTAGCCGCCCCAGAACCGAAAGGAAGTGAACCCGGCGCGGTGGCAGGCCGCCTGCGCCAGCACCTGCTCACGGTCCGACAAAAAGCCGGTATACCGCGGGATCGACCGGCTGCCGGCGACGTGGCACAATTCTTCGACGCGGCGCATCAGCCAGCGTTCCTCCTCATTCTGCGGCGGTACAAAGCCGCGCGCAGCCGGGGCAGGGTCAGAAGAATACGCCATTATTCTCCAGCTCGTCGATCAGGTCGCCCATGATATCGACATTGTACGGCGTGATGATGAAGGTACTGGTCGCCACACGCTTGATCTGCCCGTTGTTGGCGTACGCCACGCCGGACAAAAAGTCGATCAGCCGGCGGGAGACCTCTTTGCCGGTAGATTCCAGGTTGAGCACAACGGTGCGTTTGGCATTGAGCTGGTCGGCAATGGCCGAGGCATCCTCAAACCGTTCGGGTTTGACCAGCACCACCTGCAGCTGCGTGGTCGCGTTGATGTTGACCACCTTGTTGCTGTGCTGCTGCTTTGCCTCTGCCTGGGCGTAATTCTGCGCGGCAGCGCCCGGGTCGCCGGCAAAAATTTCGTCCTCGGTATCGTCCAGGTAGGCGTCGCCTTCCGGGTCGATACCGAGCTTGCTTTTCAGGCTGTCAAACATAGACATGGTCGTTTCTCCTTTGGTGCAATGCGCAGGGCATGCCTTTGCGCACAGTTACAGCAATATATACTTCATATTATCCTGTATTGCGGCGCTTGTCAATATAAAACAAGCAGAAACTGCCTTTACAGCAGCTTGCCGTCCTCGAGGCCGGTGCCCTGCACGATGATCTCGTCATACAGGCGTACCTCGTTGTCGGTGCCGATCTTTCCGCCGTCGGGGATCAGGATATAGCGGTCATCCTCATACAGCGTGGTGATCTTTAAAAAGCGCTGCAGGTTGCCGTATTTGACATACACGCCCCGGTCGCCGTCCACGATGTGCAGCGCGTCCTTGTCGATGCGGATGCCCTCATAGGTGCGGATGTCGACCTTGGCGGTCTCCTCGCCAAAGCTCAGGATCTCGGCGTTTATACTCTGGCAGGAAAACACCAGCTTGGCGACGCCGGCTTCCTCGTCCACCGTGCACTCGGCAACGCTGGCCGAAAGCGGCGTGTTCTGTTTGCCCGGCACGCTGATCATCACCGACGTGATGCCGTCAAACCGCGCCGCGGTCTCGAGGTCGCACACCGTATAAAATTTCCAGCTGAACCCGGTGGCGATCTGCCCGGCGCGTTCGGTATCCGCCGCCGGGAACCCGTCCGCCAGCATCTGCTGCAGCTCTGCCGGTGATGCGGCGTCCAGCGCCGCCGGGTCGGTCGTGATGGCCGGGGCCGCCGTCACACTGCTGAAATAGCCGTTGGTCTCGGCCGTGATGGTCTGCAGCGCGCTGAGCTGGGCGTAGATCTCGTCATACTCTGCCTGCAGCGTTTGCAAAGCCGCGTCATACCCGCCGGACTGCCCGGTGCTGACCTGCAGCCGGTTTTGCGCCAGCAGGAAGTCGTCCTCTGCCGCGGCAAGGTCTGTGTAATCGTCGGTATCCAGCCGGTCCAACAGGTTGTACAGCGCCTGTTTGGTCTGCGTTGTCAGCACCGAAAGGTCGCTGCCCACCGCATTTTGCGATTTGCTCAGCAGGTCGATCGTGCGGTCCAGGCGGTCAAGGCGTTCGCGCAGAAGGCCCTGCGCGTCGTCGGTGTAATACTCGGCCAGGACGGTGCCCTTGCTGACGCGCTCGCCATCCTGCACGAGATAGCCAAGTTCCCCGCTGCCGGGCACCGAGACCGCGTCAAAGGACACAACGCCATCCAACAGTACGCTGTCGGCCATCGTGTAGGCGATGGCCGTCTCGGTCTTGTACGAGCGGTGAAAGATCGCAAAGCACTGTACGACGATATACAAAGTGAGGGCTGCCAACAGCGCCATGCCGGCCGCGCGCAGCAGCTTGGCCGCGCCGGCACCCTTGCGGGTCGGTTCCATGCAGTCCCCCCTCCTTTGGTTCTTACGTTTGCAAAAATGCCTGCACAGCCCGGCAGGCGCGTTCGGCTGCGTTTTCCTCGTCTACGTACAGCCAAAGCACGTCCGGCTGCCGCCGGAACCAGGTCAGCTGGCGCTTGGCATAGTTGCGCGTCGCCTGCTTGAGGGCGGCCACGCACGCCGGCAGCGTCTGCTGCCCGGCAAAGTACGGGAAAAACTCTTTGTAGCCGATGGCCTGCGCCGCCGTGCGGTAGCGTTCGCGGTTTTGCCAGACCTGTTCGGCTTCCGCCAGCAGGCCGTCCGCCATCATGCGGTCGACGCGCCGGTCGATGCGCGCATAGAGCGCCGCGCGGTCCCGGCAGGTCAGGCAGAGGCAGAGCGCGCGGTAGGGCGGCGTTTCCGGCCGTGCCTGTTTTTGCTGTTCGCTCATCTTGCGGCCGGTCAGCGCATACAGTTCCAGCGCGCGGATCACCCGCGTAAGGTTGTGGGGGTGGACCTTGGCCGCATAGGCGGGGTCCACCGCCTGCAAGCGCGCATACAGGGCGTCCGGCCCGTGCTGCTGCGCTTGCTGCTGCAACGCCTGCCGCAGCGCAGGGTCACTGGGTTCCGGGGCAAAGCGGATGCCCTGCAGCAAACTGGTGATGTACAGCCCCGTGCCCCCCACCACCAACGGCTGGCGGCCGCGCGCCGTGATCTCAGCGATCTTAGCGGAGGCCGCCGCCGTATATTCCGCCACGCTGTAGGGTGCTTCCGGCGGCAGAAAGTCCATCAGATGGTGCGGTATGCCCGCCTGCTCCTGCGGCGTCGGCTTGGCGGTGCCGATGGAAAGGGTGCGGTAGATCTGCATGGAATCGGCGTTGATGATCTCGCCGTCAAACGTTTTGGCCAGCGTTACCGCAAGCGCCGTTTTGCCGGTCGCCGTCGGCCCGCCGACAGCCACGACCCGGGGACGTTCACACAAGGCGTCCAAACTGTTTTTCCAGCTCCTTCCGGGTGATCTTGAGCACGCAGGGGCGGCCATGCGGGCAGAACGGAGGGACGGTGCCGTCCATGATCTTTTGCGCCAGCGCCAGCATCTCGGCTTCCGTCGTGCGGTCCCCCGCCTTGATGGCGGCGCGGCAGGCGATGGAATGCAGCACCCACTCGGTCTTTTCGCGCAGGGCGCTGCGGCCGCCCTCGGCCAGGTGGGCCGCCAGCTCCACGACCATATCCTCGACATCGTCGACCGCCACGTCGGCCGGCACGGCGCGCACGATGACGGTCGCGCCGCCGAAATCCTCGGCTTCGAGGCCGGCGTCGGCCAAAAGGTCCAGGTTTTGCAGCAACGCCTGTTTTTCGGCCGCCGTCAGGTTGACCTGCACCGGCACCAGCAGCATCTGCGCCGGCACATGGCCGTAGTCCTGCGCGAGCTTTTCAAACAGGATGCGCTCATGCGCGGCGTGCTTGTCGATCAGGCAGAGCTCCGCGCCGCGCTCGGTGACGATATAGGTTTTGAACACTTCGCCCACCAGGCGCAGCGGTTCCGGTGCGGCGGGTTCCATGGCGATCTGCTGCGGCGGTTCCGGGTCGATGGCCGGCAGCGCGCTCAACCCGGGCGCCGGGGGCGCGGGGGGCTGCGGCGCTTCGGTTGCAGCCGGCGCGGCAGCTTGCGGCACGGGCGGTTCTTCCAGCACCGTGCCCTGCGGCGGCAGGGGCTGCGGCGGCGTAACCTCCGCGGCCGGCAGATCGGGCAGGATGTCCAGCAGCGCTTCGTTCAGCGACTGCATGGCAGCTTCCGGCTGCATCGGTTTGGCGGGCGGGGGCGGCGTGCCGTAGGCTGCGCGGGCCGAACTCAGTTCTATGCTTCCCTGCCCTGCCGGCGGTTGCAGGCCCGGCACTGCGCGCGCGGGCACGTCCTCGACCAGCTTGCGGGCGGCGCGGAACTCGGCCGCCGACATCGTGGCAAAGCCGCGCTGGCCCGCCGGGCGCGCCGGGGCGGCTGTTGCCGCGGGCGGCGTCTGGGGGACGGGTGCTTTTTGTGCGCCCTGATCCAGCGTAAAGCGGCATTCGCCGCTGCCGGGGGCCGCCAGCGCCGTGCGCACCGCACGGTAGACAGCGTCGAAGACATCGCTCTCGCGTGAGAAGCGGATCTCGGTCTTGGCCGGGTGGACGTTGACGTCCACGAGCTCGGCCGGCATGTCCAGCCGCAGCACCGCGCCCGGGAACTTGCCCTGCATCATGGTGCCTTTGTAGGCGTTTTCCAGCGCGGCCATCATCGTGCGGTTTTTGACATACCGCCCGTTGACGAAGAAATGCTGTGCGCCGCGGCTGGCGCGGCAGGCGCGCGGCGGCGTGATGAGGCCGCTGACGCGGTACACCCCGCTGCTGCCGTCCACTTCCAGCAGGTCGCGGGCAAACTCCCGCCCCAGCACGGCGTAGACCGCGCTGCGCAGGTCGCCATCGCCGGGGGTCAAAAACTGCTGTTTGCCGTCTTTGACCAGGCGGAAGCTGATCTCCGGGTGGGAGAGCGCCGCGTGCAGCACCGTCTCGCCCACGTAGGTGCCCTCGCTGACGTCCTTTTTGAGGAATTTCATCCGCGCGGGGGTGTTGTAGAACAGGTCGCTGACGGTGATGGTGGTGCCCACGGGGCGCGCGCCCGGCTCGATGCCCTGCGGCTCGCCGCCCTCGATGCGGTAGCGGCAGGCGTACTCGTCCTGCTCGGTGCGGGTCAGCACCTCCACCCGGGCCACGCTGGCGATGGAAGCCAGCGCCTCGCCGCGGAAGCCCAGCGTATGGATGTGTTCGAGGTCCTGCGCCGTGGCGATCTTGCTCGTCGCATGGCGGACGAACGCTTTGTCGATGGACTCTGCCTCGATGCCGCTGCCGTTGTCGGTGACCTGCAGCCGGGCGATGCCGCCGCGGTCGGCGGCCAGCGTGATCTGGGTCGCGCCGGCGTCGATGGCGTTTTCCAGCAGTTCCTTGGCCACCGAGGCCGGCCGCTCGACGACTTCGCCTGCGGCGATCAGTTCTGCGGTGTGCTTGTCCAGCACGCGGATCTCTGCCATGCGGTTCACCTGCCTTTACTTGTCCAGGGTATTTTTGAGTTCATACAAAAAGTTCAGTGCTTCCAGCGGGGTCAGCGTCTCGATGTCGACGTTGTGGAGCTTTTCCATCACTTCGCTGGGCACGACGGGGTTGTTGTAGGCTTCCACCGTCTCAAAATCCAGCTGCAAGGTCTGGCGGCGGCCCGGGGCGCTGGCTTCCAGCTGGCGCAGCACGGCGTGCGCGCGTCTGGTGACCCCCGCGGGCAGCCCCGCCAGCTTGGCGACCTCGATGCCGTAGCTGTCGTCGGCCGGGCCCGGTACGATGCGCCGCAAAAACGTGATGTCCTCGCCGCGCTTTTTGACGGCGATGTTATAGTTTTTGACGCCGTGGACGTCTTTGTCCATCCCGGTCAGTTCGTGGTAATGGGTGGCGAACAGCGTCTTGCAGCCGATGTTCTCGCAGATGTATTCTACCACCGCGCGTGCGATGCTCATGCCGTCAAATGTCGAGGTGCCGCGCCCGATCTCGTCCAAAATGACCAGGCTGTCTTTGCTGGCGTGGCGCAGGATCTCGGCCACTTCGGTCATCTCGACCATAAAGGTCGACTGCCCGGCCGCCAGGTCATCCGACGCGCCGACGCGGGTAAAGATGGCGTCCACCACGCCGATGCGGGCGCTGGCCGCCGGCACAAAACAGCCGATCTGCGCCATCAGGGCGATAAGCGCATTCTGGCGCATGTAGGTGGACTTGCCGGCCATGTTGGGGCCGGTGATCAGCAGCATGCGGTTCTCGTCCTCGTCCAGCAGCGTGTCGTTGGGCACGAACAGGCTGCCCTTGAGCATCTGCTCAATGACCGGGTGGCGGCCTTCGGCGATCTCGATCACGCCGCTTTCGTCGACTTCCGGCTTGACGTAGTTGTTTTGCAGCGCCGCCTCAGCAAAGGCGGCCAGCACATCCAGCTGGGCCACGGCCAGCGCCGTGCGCTGGATGCGCACGATCTGGGCCGAGATGGTGGAAAGCAGATCGGCAAACAGCTGGTGTTCCAGCGCCAGCAGGCGCTCGTTGGCGCCCAGGATCTTGTTTTCCAGCTCTTTGAGTTCGGGGGTGATGTAGCGCTCGCCCGTTGTCAGCGTCTGCTTGCGGGTAAAGGTGTCGGGCACCGAGTCGGCATAGGAGCGGCTGACCTCGATATAGTAGCCAAAGACCTTGTTGAAGCCGATCTTCAGCTTGGGGATGCCCGTCTCCTCACGCAGCTTGGCTTCGAGGCTGGCAAGATACCCCCGGCCGCCGTGCATGATGTCGCGCAGCTCGTCTACCTCGGCGTTGTAGCCGCTGCGGATGGCGCCGCCGTCCTTGAGCGTGGCCGGCGGGTCGTCGGCCAGCGCGGCGTTGATGTTTTGCAAAAGATCGTCCAGCGGGTCGATCTGCGCAGCCAGCTGTTCCAGCAGCGGCGCGCCGCAGCCGGCGGCCTGCTGTTTGACCTGCGGCAGCCGTGCGCAGGTATCGCCCAGCGCGCGCACTTCGCGCGGGGTGGCCGAGCCGTACAGGATGCGGGTGGCCAGCCGCTCGATGTCAAAGACATGGCCCAGCGCGTCCTTGAGGTCGGCGCGCGCCATGTTGGCGGCATACAGCGCCTGCACGGCGTCCAGCCGGGCGTTGATGGCCGCCGCGTCGACGAGCGGCTGTTCGATCCAGGCGCGCAGCATGCGCTTGCCCATCGACGTCTCGGTCTTGTCCAGCACCCACAGCAGCGTGCCCTTTTTCTCGCGCCCGCGCATCGTCTCGGTCAGTTCGAGGTTGGCGCGCGTGACCGGCGAAAGGCGCATATACTGCGCGTCGGCGTAGTTTTCCACCGTTTTGATGCGCTCGAGGCCGTGTTTCTGCGTCTCTTGCAGGTAGTCCAGCAGCGCCGCCACCGCATAGGGCACCAGCGCGTCGGCGTCGTAGCCCATCACCGCGCGCCAGTCTGCGCCGAACTGCCGCGCCATCGTTGCCTCCATGGCGGCATCCTTGTAGCAGGCGTCCTCGCGCAGTTCCACCAGGGCGTTGGTGTGCTGCTTGATATAGGCCGTGACGTCCTTGAAATCCAGCATAGCCGGGCAGATCAGGATCTCGCTGGGCATGTAGCGGCTGAGCTCGGTGATGATGGCCCCGCCGATCTTTTCGGCGCTGAGCTCGGTCGCGCGCGCCTCGCCGGTGGAGATATCGGCAAAGCAGACGCCGGCCTGCCAGCGGCCGCGGCGACGGCGGCAGTAGACGCTGCACAGGTAGTTGTTTTTGTCGTCAGCGAGCATGCTGCTCTCGATGACGGTGCCCGGCGTGACGACGCGGATGATGTCGCGCTTGACAAGGCCCTTGGCCAGGGCCGGGTCCTCGACCTGCTCGCAGATGGCGACCTTGTACCCCTTGGCGATGAGCCGCGCGACGTACGTCTCGTAGGAGTGGTAGGGCACGCCGCACATGGGGGCGCGCTCCTCTTTGCCGCAGTTTTTGCCGGTCAGCGTCAGTTCCAGCTCGCGCGAGGCCGTCAGGGCGTCGTCGTAGAACATCTCATAGAAATCCCCCACGCGGTAGAAGAGGATCTCGTTGGGATGCTGGCGCTTGATCTCAAAATACTGCTGCATCATGGGCGATACGGTTTGCTCGGCCATGTTTCACACTCCTGTTATCGTTTGTTCGCAGTTTGGACGGCCGGTCTCAGTGGCAGCCGCCGCAGGTCGCGCAGCTGCCGGTGCAGCCGTGCTCGGGCGGCTGCACGGTCATGGGGTCGCCGCCGTTCATCGCCGTGTTGATGATGGCGTCGATATAGCTGACCATCGCCTCGCACTCAGCCTTGGCGGCGGTGTAGCGCACCATGCCCTCGCTGGCCATGATCTGCTCATACAGCGCGTTGATGCGCTGGTTCAGCTCGGCCACGCGGGCGGCGTCGCTCTCGGTCTTGGTGCTCTCGTTGTTGAGGTCGAGCCGGGCGAGGTTGAACTCCCCGATCAGGTTCTGCAGTTCGGCGTCGGCGTCGTTTTCGCGGCGGGCGGCGTCCAGGGCCAGATAGCGGGGGTCGGTCTGCATCGCAGCCGCGGCTTTTTTAAAAAGGTCCATGCAATCCATTGTACGTTGCTCCTTACTTTGTATCGGTGTATCGGTAGGGTATCAGACTTGTTCGCCCACCAGCAGCGCGGCGCGCGAGCCGGTCAGGCGTACCTGCGCCCAGCTGCCGATGAGCGTTTCGGGCGCGGGGAACTCGACGACGAGGTTGTTGTCCAGCCGGCCGTTGACGGTGCCGGGCGTGCGGCCGGCGGCTTCCACCAGAACGCGCACGGTCTGCCCGGCCATGGCGGCGATGGCAGCGAACGCGACTTCGTCCTGCGTGCGCAGCAGGCGTTCCATCCGCGCGGCTTTTTCGGCGTGGGTGGTCGGGTCCGGCAGTTCGGCCGCCGGGGTACCGCTGCGTTTGGAATAGATAAAGGTGAACAGCTGCATATACCCCACGCTGCGCACCAGGTCCAGCGTGGCGGCAAAATCCTCCTCGGTCTCGCCGGGGAAGCCGACGATGATGTCGCTGGAGAAGGTCACGCCGGGGATCTTTTGGCGGGCGTAGTCCACCAGTTCCAGGTATTGCGCCGCCGTGTAATGGCGGTTCATCTGCTGCAGCAGCCGGTCACTGCCGGACTGCACCGGCAGGTGGATGTGCTTGCACAGGTGCGGCTGCGCGGCGATGGTATCGATGAGTTTGTGGCTGGCGTCCTTGGGGTGGCTGGTCATAAAGCGGATCTGGTAGTCGCCGGGCACGGCGCACAGCAAGTTGAGCAGATCGGCAAAATCAATGGGCTGCGAAAGCCCTTTGCCGTAGCTGTTGACGTTCTGCCCCAGCAGCGTGATCTCTTTGTAGCCTTTGGCCACCAGATCGCGGAACTCCGCCAAAATGGCGTCCGGCTCGCGGCTGCGCTCGCGCCCGCGCACATAGGGCACGATGCAGTAGGTACAGAAGTTATCGCACCCGTACATGATGGGCAGCCAGGCGCGGAAGCCGGAATCCCGCCGGATGGGCAGGTCCTCAACAACGGCATCGCGCTGGGCGGGCGCTTCCAGATAGCGCTTGCCGCGGCGGATGCGCTCGGCCAGCAGCGCCGGCAGACGGTCGATGCCGTCGACGCCGAACACGAGGTCGACGTACGGGTAGCTTTGGCGCAGCTTTTCCACGATGTGGGGCTGCTGCGCCATGCAGCCGCAGACGCCGATGATCAGGCGCGGGTTCTGTTCTTTGAGTTTTTTCAGCGCGCCGATGTTGCCGAAGACGCGCTGCTCGGCATGTTCGCGCACCGCGCAGGTGTTGAACAGGATGAGGTCGGCGTCCTCCAGCGTATCGCAGACGCCGAAGCCGACGTCCTGCAAGACGCCGCGGATCTTTTCGCCGTCGTTGACGTTTTGCTGGCAGCCGTAGCTGCGCACGTAGGCCAGCGGCGGCGTCTCGTAGTAGGCGGCCAGCGCCCGGGCGGCGGCCTCGTCATGGGTATAACTCAGTTTCTGCAAGGGGGTATTCTCCTTCAATGGGCACAAATGCCAATATACTGTAATAGTATAGCAAATCGCCGCCAAAAGTACAAGCGGTAGTTTTACGGTTGCGGCGCGCCACGCTATGCTGTGGTCGGCCGCCAAAACCAAAGCGCGCCTGGTGCACAGGCGCGCTTTGGGGTTTTATGGTTGTTGGGCTTGCAGCTGCTGCGCGCGTTCCAGCGCCGGTTTGAGGTACTGCCCGGTGAAGGACGCGGGGTTTTGGGCGACTTCTTCCGGCGTACCGGTGGCCACCACCAGCCCGCCGCCGCTGCCGCCCTCGGGGCCAAGGTCGATGATATAGTCCGCCCGCTTGATGACATCGAGGTTATGCTCGATGACGATGACGGTGTTGCCCGCCTCGACGAGTTTGTCCAGCACCTTGACCAGGCGATGGACGTCGGCCACGTGCAGGCCGGTGGTAGGTTCGTCCAGGATATACACCGTCTGGCCGGTACCGCGGCGTGCCAGCTCGTTGGCGAGCTTGACGCGCTGGGCCTCGCCGCCCGAGAGCGTCGTGGCCGCCTGCCCCAGCTGGATGTAGCCGAGGCCGACTTCCTGCAGCGTCTGCAGTTTCCGCGCGATCTTGGGGATGTTGGCAAAGAAGCCGCAGGCTTCCTCGACCGTCATATCCAGCACGTCGGAGATGTTTTTGTCCTTGTACTTGACCTCCAGCGTCTCGCGGTTGTAGCGCTTGCCCTTGCAGACGTCGCAGGGCACGTAGATGTCGGGCAAAAAGTGCATCTCGATCTGCAAGATGCCGCCGCCCTCGCAGGCTTCGCAGCGGCCGCCCTTGACGTTGAAGCTGAAACGCCCGGGGCCGTAGCCGCGCATCTTGGCGTCCTGCGTGGAGGCAAACAGCGCGCGGATATCGCCAAACACCCCGGTGTAGGTGGCCGGGTTGGAGCGCGGCGTGCGCCCGATGGGGCTTTGGTCGATGCCGATGACTTTGTCGACCCACTCCATGCCCTGCACTTCCTCGCACTGGCCGGGGCGGCTGCGCGCGCCGTTGAGCGCGGCGGCCAGCGTCTTGTACAAGATCTCATTGACCAGCGTCGATTTGCCGGAGCCGGAAACGCCGGTGACGCAGATCATCTTGCCCAGCGGGAAGTCCACCGTGATGTTTTGCAAATTGTTTTCGTGCGCTTTGACCACGCGCAGGCACTTGCCGTTGCCGGGGCGGCGCACGGCGGGCACTTCGACAAATTTGCGCCCGGCCAGGTAGGCGCCGGTCACGCTGCGCTTGACCTTACAGATGTCGGCCACGCTGCCGGCCGCCACGATCTCGCCGCCGTGCACGCCGGCGCCGGGGCCGACGTCGACGATATAGTCGGCCTGGCGCATCGTGTCCTCGTCGTGTTCGACGACGATCAGCGTGTTGCCCAGGTCGCGCAGGCGTTTCATGGTGGCGATGAGCTTGTCGTTGTCGCGCTGGTGCAGACCGATGCTCGGCTCATCCAGCACATAGAGCACACCGGTCAGCGCGCTGCCGATCTGGGTGGCCAGGCGGATGCGCTGGCTCTCGCCGCCCGAAAGCGACGCCGCCCCGCGCGAGAGCGTCAGGTAACCGAGGCCGACGCTCTGCAAAAAGCCAAGGCGCTCGCGGACCTCCTTAAAAATCGGCGCGGCGATGCGTTCATCGCGCTCGCTGACTTTGGCGGTGCGGACAAATTCCAGTTCCTCGCTGACGCTTTTGTCGCAGAAATCCGCAATGTTGATGCCGCCCACCGTCACAGCCAGGCTCGTCGGTTTCAGGCGGCGGCCATGGCAGGCGGGGCATTCCTCGCTGGACATGACGAGGGCGATCTCCTCCTTGACCCACTCACTGCTCGTCTCGCGGAAGCGGCGCTCCAGGTTGGGGATGATGCCCTCGAACTGGTTGTAGTAGGTGCCGGAACCGAACATGCTTTCGCGCTGCATCTCGATGCGCTCACCGCCGGTGCCATACAGCAGCGCGTGCAGCGCCTCTTTGCTGAACTCCCTGATGGGGGTGTCCAGCGTGAAGCCGTAGCGCTTGCCCAGGGCCAGGTAGGTCATCTCGGAGATAGAGCCCTCGGCATAATACCAGCCGCTGGCCTTGATGGCGCTTTCGCGGATGGATTTGCGCTTGTCGGGGATGACGCGCGCCGGGTCCACCTTCATGAACGTGCCCAGGCCGGTGCATTTTTCGCAGGCGCCAAAGGGGTTGTTGAAGCTGAACATGCGCGGGGTCAGTTCCTCGACCGAGACGCCGTGTTCGGGGCAGGCGTAGCTTTGGCTGAACAGCATCGGCTCGCCGCCGATGACGTCGATCTCCACCAGGCCGCCGGTCTGGGCCAGCGCCGTCTCGATGGAATCGGCCAGGCGGCCGCGCACGGTATCGCTGATGACCAGGCGGTCGACGACGATCTCGACGGTATGTTTGATGTTCTTTTCGAGGGTGATCTCCTCGCTGAGGTCGTAGAGGTTGCCGTCCACCCGTACGCGGGCAAAGCCGGCGCGGCGGGCCGCGTCGAGTTCCTTGGCCTGGGTGCCTTTGCGGCCGCGCACGACCGGCGCCAGCACCTGGAAGCGCGTGCGCTCGGGCAGTTTCATGACCTCGTCCACCATCTCGTCGATGGACTGCTGGGTGATCTCGCGCCCGCAGACGGGGCAGTGCGGCACACCGATGCGCGCGTACATCAGGCGCAGGTAGTCGTAGATCTCGGTCACGGTGCCCACGGTGGAACGGGGGTTGTGGCTCGTCGTTTTCTGGTCGATGGAGATGGCCGGCGAAAGGCCGGTGATCTCGTCGACGTCGGGCTTTTCCATCTGGCCCAGGAACTGGCGCGCATAGCTGGAAAGGCTTTCCATATAGCGGCGCTGGCCGTCGGCAAAGATGGTGTCGAACGCCAGGCTGGATTTGCCGGACCCCGAAAGCCCCGTCATGACGATGAGCTTGTTGCGCGGCAGCGTCAAATCGACATTTTTCAGGTTATGCTCGCGCGCGCCCTTGATGACGATGCGGTTGTTGGGGTCGATGGCGATCTTGGAACGGCGTTTGCCGGTTTGGGATTCGGTACTCAACTTTTGTGGCTCCTTCTGCCCTTGCGGGTCTTGGCGGCGGCTTTGCGGGTGCTGGCGTCGGCGGCCGTGGGGTCCTCGCCGCGCTGCAGGCGGGCGATCTCGTCGCGCAGCTGGGCGGCCAGCTCAAACTGCAGCAGGCGGGCGGCCTCCTTCATCTCTTTGGTCAGCCGCTCGATGGTCTGCTGGCGTTCGGCACGGCTCATGCGGTGCTGGCGCATGCGCTTGTTTTCCTCGCTCATGCTGATCTCCAGCCCGTCGCTGATGGCCTTGACGATGGTCTTGGGGGTGATGCCGTGTTCTTTGTTGTAGGCGTCCTGGATGGCGCGGCGGCGCTCGGTCTCCAGGATCGCGCGCTCCATGCTGGGGGTGACTTCGTCGGCGTACATCAGCACCATGCCGTTGGCGTTGCGCGCGGCGCGGCCGATGGTCTGGATCAGGCTGGTCTCGCTGCGCAGGAACCCCTCTTTGTCGGCGTCGAGGATGGCGATGAGCGATACCTCCGGCAGGTCGAGCCCCTCGCGCAGCAGGTTGATGCCGACGATGACGTCGATGGCGCCGACGCGCAGGTCTTTGATGATCTCCATGCGCTCAAACGTATCGACTTCGTGGTGCATATACTTGGTCTTGACGCCGTGTTCCTCGAGGTAATCGGTCAGGTCCTCGGCCATTTTGACCGTCAGCGTCGTGACGAGCGCGCGCTCGCCGCGCTCGATGCGGGTGCGGATCTCGCCCAGCAGGTCCTCGATCTGGCCTTCGACCGGGCGCACGACGACCAGCGGGTCCAGCAGGCCGGTGGGGCGGATGACCTGCTCGGCCACACGGGTGGAGTGTTCGCGCTCATACGCGCCCGGCGTGGCCGAGACAAAGATCTTTTGGTGGATCTTGTGCTCAAACTCCTCAAACCGCAGCGGGCGGTTGTCGAACGCCGACGGCAGGCGGAAGCCATACTCTACCAGCGTCTTTTTGCGGCTGTAGTCGCCGCCGTACATGCCGCGCACCTGCGGCAGCATGACGTGGCTCTCGTCCACCATCAGCAGGAAATCGTCGGGGAAATAATCCAGCAGCGTCGTCGGGGTGGAACCTGGCGCGCGGCCGGACAGCACAGCGCTGTAGTTCTCGATGCCTTTGCAGGTGCCGACTTCCTGCAGCATCTCCATATCATAGTTGGTGCGTTGCTGGATGCGCTGCGCCTCGAGCAGTTTGCCTTCCTCGGTGAAAGTCTTGACCTGCTGCTCCATCTCCTCGGCGATCTTGGCAAGGCCGGCTTTCATCTTTTCCGGCCCGACGATGTAGTGGCTGGCCGGGAAGATCGCCACATGGCGCACAACGTTCTTGTGCTCGCCGGTCAGGGGGTCGAACTCGATGATGCGGTCGACCTCGTCGCCGAAAAACTCTACCCGAATGGCATACTCGTCGTTGTACGCCAGGTGGATGTCGACGATGTCGCCCTTGACGCGGAACTTGTTGCGGATAAAGTTCATATCGTTGCGCTCATACTGCAGCTTGACCAGGCGGCTGCACAGCTCGTCGCGTTCCAGCTGCATGCCGGGGCGCAGGCTGATGACCATGCTGCGGTAGTCGATGGGGTCGCCCAGCGAGTAGATGCAGGATACCGACGCCACGATGATGACGTCCCGCCGCTCAGACAAAGCCGCCGTCGCCGAATGGCGCAGGCGGTCGATCTCGTCGTTGATGGCGCTGTCCTTTTCAATATAGGTATCGGTGGAAGGGATATACGCCTCGGGCTGGTAGTAGTCGTAGTAGCTGACAAAGTATTCCACCGCGTCGTCCGGGAAAAAGCTGCGCATCTCGGTGCAGATCTGGCTGGCCAGCGTCTTGTTGGGCTCCAAAATCAGCGTGGGGCGGTTGCAGCGCGCGATGATGTTGGCCATCGTGAAGGTCTTGCCGGAACCGGTCACGCCCAGCAGCGTCTGCGCCTCGTCCCCTGCTTCGATGCCTTGCACCAGCGCTTCAATGGCCTGCGGCTGGTCGCCGGTAGGCTGAAACGGCGCTTTCAGGTGGAAAACCTGTTCCATACATACTCCCTCCCGTTTTTGCGATGCCTCGCAGTTGCTGCCGGGCCTTTGCCTAGGCAGGCCGCCTGCGTTTTAACAACGTTTTGTTGTTATTTGATTATAGCACAGCCCCCGGCATAAGTAAAGGCCTCCCCTGCATTTTACCCGGGGTGCCCGCAAAAAACACACTCTGCACAAGCTGCAGAGTGCGTTTGGGCTGTGGTACACTGTCTTGGCCTTAATAACGGCTGGCCGCGTTTAGGGTATCCCGCCCGGCGCGGTACATCGGCAGGCAGCCGCGGTCCCGCATGGAGCAGGCGTCCTCGCCCGCGACGATGATATGGTCGATGATCGAAACGCCCAGCGGGCCCAGCGCCTGCATGATGCCCATGGTCGCGATCATATCCGCCTCGCTGGGGACGGCCAGGCCCGTGGGGTGGTTGTGCGCCAGGATGCCGCAGGTCGCATCGGTGCGCGCCACATCCCGCAGCAGCTTGTGGGTGTCGACCTGCACACGGTTGGGCACGCCCTCCGCAATGCGCATATCGCGCAGCGGGCGGCATTTGTCGTCCAGCAGGATCAGATACAGCACCTCATTGCGCAGGCCCAAAAACAGCGGCCGCACGTACTCGACCGCGCGCTCGGTCTGGTCCAGCGCGGCGCGCGGTTTGCGCTTTTTGAGGTTGTAATACCGGCTGAACGCCATGACGGTATGGATGAGCCGCGCGCTTTTGGGGCCGACGCCGTCCACCTCCCGCAGTTCGGTTTCCTCTGCTTCCAGCACTTTGCAAAAATCCCCAAAATGCTGGATCAAACGGTGCGCCAGCTCGTTGGTGTCCTGCCGCGGGATCGCCAAAAACAAAAGGTATTCCAGCGCTTCATGTTCCGCCAGGCTTTCCAGGCCGTCCCGCTCCACCCTGGCCTGCATACGGGCGCGGTGTTTTTCGTGCAGCGGCCGTTCGGTTTTCGGGGCCATGGTCTCACATCCTTTTATGTTTTGCTTTACGTGCGGTTTGTTTTATTATATACTGGAAATGCCAATTTGCAAAGAGGATAATCGCACACCCACAAGTGAGGACTGCATGAAAAGTTTTACCGCCGGCCCCAACGAAGACGGCGTGCGCCTGAGCCGTTTTGTGGAGGGCGTCACGCACCAGATGCCGCGCAGCCTGATGTACAAGGCGTTCCGCAACAAGCGCATCAAGGTCAACGGCAAGCGCGCCGAACCGGATACCCGCCTGGCGGCGGGCGATGTGATCGAACTGTATATCAACGACGAGTTTTTCCCTGCGGGGGCCGGCCTGCCGCGCCCCAAACCGCCGCGCCGCCAGCCGCCCGTGACCGTAATTTATGAGGATGAAAACTTTGCCGTGCTGTACAAGCCGGCGCATCTTTTGTGCCACAGCGACCGCACCGGCGACGCCAACCTGGTGGACGCCTTTGCCGCCTATTTGCAGGCCAAGGGTGAATACGACCCCCATGCCGAACAGCGCTTTGCCCCGGCGCTGTGCAACCGGCTGGACCGCGGCACCGAAGGCCTGGTGCTGGCCGCCAAGACCTACGCCGCGCTGCGGGACCTGAACGGCATCATCCGCGACGACCTGATGAAAAAAGAATACCTGACCATCACCGTCGGCGCGCCGCCGGCCGGGCGGCACATCGCCTGGCTGCAGCACAACGAAAAGACCAACAAGGTCCGCATCCATGCGCGCGCCGGCGACGGATACAAGCAGATCATCACCGACGTCACCGTGATCCGCCAGGCCGGGCCGTTCGCCTTATGCCGCATCGGCCTGGTCACCGGGCGCACCCACCAGATCCGCGCGCACCTGGCCTACCTGGGCCACCCGGTGCTGGGCGACAGCAAATACGGGAACCGCAAAATGAACGAACGCACCGGCCTGAAAACGCAGGCCTTATGTGCGCAGCGGCTCACGTTCGGGCACATCCCGCCGGAAAACAGCCTGCACTACCTTTCCGGCCGCGTCATCAAGCTCGACAGCCCCGAGATCGTCGCGCAGTTTGACCGCCTGACCGCACAGCCATAACAACGCAAAAGACCGCTGCCACAAAGGCAGCGGTCTTTGTTTTGCGGCATACCGCAAAGTGGTTTTATGCAATGACGAAGTGATACACCAGCGACACCGCGATGATCAGCGCGCAGATGACGGCCGTGACCGGCGGCGCCCAGTGGATGATGCGCTCCGCCATGATGTCGTCCTCGCTGGCTTCGTCCTCGTCCGCATAGCGGCCGCGACGCTTTCTGCTGCGGCGGTCGTCGTACTCGTCCTCGTCGTACTCGTCCTCGTCGGCGTCGAACATCTGCGTGCCTTCGTCGTCGTCCTCATCGTCGTCGAACAGACGGCCCTTGGGGGCATAACGGCGCACGCGCTCGGCCTCTTCATCTTCCTCTTGCGGGGCGTAGGCATGGGGGTCGTAGGTAGCGGTGGCGTCCTCGTCCGGCATTTCCGTCTGCCGGTCGATGGCCGCCTGGGCAGCCGCCGCCGTAGCAGCCGGGCTCGCCGGGCGCTGCGGCGCCACGTTGCCGGCCACAGCGTTGATCTCCTGCTGCTGGCGTTCCGCCGTGCGGCGTGCCTCCTCCAGGATCTGGGTCAGCGCGCCTTTGATGCCGGCACGGTCGCCGCCGCACTCCGAGCAATAGGTGCAGTTCTCCTCGTTGGGGTGGAACGCGCCGCAGGCGCAGAACCAGCCGTACTCGGTGTCCTGCGGCACACAGGTCAGCAGCGTGTTGCCGGTGCGCTGCTGCAGCGTTTTGGCAATGGAAGCCGGCAGCACGCGGGGCGACGGCAAGCGCACGCGCTTATAGCTGCGCAGGTCGATGCCGCGGCCATTGAGGAAGGCGCGGTCCTGCTCCACCTCGACGCTGGACACCGGCGTATCGCTGACAAAGACGGCGTCGTCGCTGCCAAACAGGTCGCCCGGCTGCGCGTCGAGCTGCTCGTAGTAGAAATCATCCTCGCACAGTACCTGGCCGGCGGCGTCCTTGCATTTGAAGTGCACAACAAGGCCCGTCAGCGGCTCGGTGCCGACATTTTTAAACGTCAGGCAGACGGCCACCTCGCCGGTCACATCGCCTTTCAGCAGTTCCACCCGCACAAACTGGACCGGGCTGCCCGCTGTGTAGTAGTTGGCGCGGGACTGCGCCATCAGCGAAAAATTCTGATCCATGATCAACACCTACTTTGTTACTCTTGGGCGTCCGGTCGTTCAGCGTCCGGCGCGGTCTCCTCCTGGGGTTGCGGTCGTTCTTCCTCTGCAGGGGGCTGGGCAGGCGCAGGTTCCTCCGGCTTTGCGGTCTCCCCCGTGCCAAGGTCAAAAGGCGGCAGCGTGCCCCCTTGCATCAATGTGGTAAATTCGTCGCCGCTGATCTTTTCGCGCTCCATCAGGACGCCCGCCACCTTGTGCAGTTCGTCCATGTGCTCGGTCAGCAGGCGGCGCGCCGTCTCGTAGGCTTCGTCGACGATGTCGCGGATCTCGTTGTCGATCTCGGACGCGATCGCTTCCGAATAGCCTTTGCCCTGGCCGAAATCACGGCCCAGGAAGGTCTGCTCGGGGTCGGTGCCATAGACGACCGGGCCCATACGCTCCGAGAAGCCGTACCGGGTGACCATGGCGCGGGCCGTATCGGTCGCGCGCTGCAGGTCGTTGGAGGCGCCGGTCGAAATGTCGTCCAGCACCAGCTGTTCGGCCACACGGCCGCCCAGCATCGAAACGATGTTGTCGAACATCGCGGTGCGGGTGACATAGCTGGGGTCTTTTTCCGGCAGGTACATCGTATACCCGCCCGCGCCGCCGCGCGAGATGATGCTGATCTGGTGCACCGGGTCATGGTGCTTGGCAAAATAGCCGGTGATCGCGTGGCCGGTCTCGTGGTAGGCCACCAGGCGGCGCTCCTCGTCGGTGACAACGTGGCTCTTTTTCTCGGGGCCCATCATGACTTTGACCGAGGCTTCCTCGATCTCTGCCTCCGTGATGGCCTTTTTGCCGCTGCGGGCGGCCAGCAGCGCCGCCTCGTTGACAAGGTTTTCGAGGTCGGCGCCCGAGAACCCGGCCGTCGAGCGGGCGATGGTTTTCAGGCTGACGTCGGGGCCCAGCGGTTTATTTTTGGTGTGGACTTTCAGGATCTCCTCGCGGCCCTTGACATCGGGCAGGCCGACATAGACCTGGCGGTCGAAACGGCCCGGGCGCAGCAGCGCTTTGTCCAGGATGTCGGCACGGTTGGTGGCCGCCATCACGATGACGCCGTCGTTGGCGTCAAAGCCGTCCATCTCGACCAGCAGCTGGTTGAGCGTCTGCTCGCGTTCGTCGTGGCCGCCGCCCAGGCCGGCGCCGCGCTGGCGGCCGACCGCGTCGATCTCGTCGATAAACACGATGGAAGGCATCGTCTTTTTGGCTTTTTCAAACAGGTCGCGCACGCGCGAAGCGCCGACGCCGACATACATCTCGACAAAGTCGGAGCCGGAGATCGCGTAGAACGGTACGCCGGCCTCCCCCGCGCAGGCGCGGGCCAGCAGCGTTTTGCCGGTGCCCGGGGGGCCTACCAGCAGCACGCCGTGCGGGATGCGCGCGCCCAGGGAATTGAACTTGCCGGGCGCTTTGAGGAACTCTACAACTTCCTGCAGTTCGGCTTTCTCTTCATCAGCGCCCGCGACGTCGGCAAACGTCGCTTTGCGCTGGTTCTCCTGCTGGTCTTTGACCTTGGCGCGGCCGACGTTCATAATACCGCCGCCGGCGCCGCTGCCGCGGTACATCATAACAAACAGCAGACCCAGGCTGCCCAGCATCGCGGCGTAGATGAGGATCTCCTGCCAGGGGATGCTCGCCTTGGGGGCCACGTAGTCAAAGATCATCGGCGCATCAGGGTTTTCCTCGTTGTATGCGTCGATAAAGGCCGAGATGCGGCCGGTCTCGAAATCAATGCCATAGGGCACCTTGTAGGAGACATAGACCGTGCCGCCATTGGCCGGAAGCGCATCCTCCTCCCCGGGGCCAAGCGCGCTCAGCAGGCCGCTGGCTTCTTCCGAGTCCAGCTCGGTCGTGGCCTCCGGCAGCGGGCGTTCGCCCTCTTTGAGCCACAATTCCAACCGCAGGTTGTTGCGGTCCAGCCGGAACGAAGTCACCTGATTGCTTTGGAAGTAATAGTAGATCTCAGAATAATTCAGGTGTTTTGCCGCAGAGACCGACAGCAGCGGCGACATACTGACGAAGAACAACACCAGCACCATCAGTGCGGCGACTGCCAGGATGCCGTTAAAGCGAGGTTTTTGCTGCAAGAAATCAACTCCTATCCCGGGGTGGCCCCGGGTGAACTCGGCCGCCCGAACCGGCCGTTATGCGTTGTAAATTTCGGGTTTCAACACGCCGACGTAAGGCAGGTTGCGGTATTTTTCGTCGTAATCCAGGCCGTAGCCGACGACGAATTCATCCGGGACCTCAAAGCCGAGATAATCCGGCTCGATTTGCGCCTTGCGGCGGCTGGGTTTGCTGAGGATGGTGCACAGGCGCACGCTGTTGGGGTTGCGCAGCTTGAGCACCGGCATCAGGTGCGAAAGCGTGATGCCGGTATCGAGGATATCCTCCACGATCAAAACATCCTTGCCCGTCAGGTCGGCGTCGAGATCTTTGACGATCTTGACAAGACCCGTCGACTCGGTATTGGCGCCGCCGTAGCTGGACACCACCATAAAGTCGATGCCGCAGGGGATCGTCACGGCGCGCATCAGGTCCGCCATAAACACGACCGAACCTTTGAGGATGGAGACCAGCAGCAGCTGGCGGCCGGCATAGTCGCGGCTGATCTGCGCGCCAAGCTCCGCCACCTTTTGCTGCAGCTGCGCCTGCGTTACCAAAATATGATCGATATCCCGATCCATGCTTTGCATGTGTTATGTCTCCTCTGCTTTTTCGGTATGGACGGTCAACACCTCGTGCGTATAGGCATCGGGGGCCAGCCCTTCGGCAAAGCCGCTGCCCCACAGCCAAAGCACTTCGCTGCCGTTGGCCAGCAGCGGCAGCAGGGCGCGCTGCTCCGGCGGGACCGCCAACTCGTTGAGGTACTTTTTTAACGTCTTGCGCACATGGCGACCGGCCGGGCGGAAGTAATCCCCCGGCTGACGCGTGCGTAAGAATAGATTCCCTTGTATTTTAGCACAATCGGCGCAACAGTTTAAGTCTTTTTTGAAAATTGGTTGATTTTTTAGAAAATCTTCATACTTTACGCGCTGAAATTCGACAATATAACCACCCGAAAGCCAAAAACGCCCCTCGGCAAAGGGCTGCGGCGGCGCCGGCGGGGGCTGCACGCCCTGCGGCGTCTGGCGCAGCAGCACGCCGTCCTTGACTTTGTAGGTCACCTCCGGCGTAAGCTGCAAAGCGCCTTCGCCCCGCTGCAGCAAAAAGCGCAACAGGCTGACGTACTTTTCTTCGGCGTCGCGCACCGGGCTGACCAGCGCATGCAGCGCGGCGTCCAGCACCGGGCCTTCGGCACGGCGCAGCGTTTCGGTGTCGTACCCGCCCGCCACCGCCGCCGCCTGCAGCAGCGCGGCGGCCTCGCCCGTCAGCCACTGGTCCAGCTCGCGCATTTGGCGGCACAGCCGGGCGATGGCTTTTTCTGCCGCCGGGTTGGCGTACTGCAGCGCCGGGACCGCCGCATGGCGGATGCGGTTGCGGGCGTAAAGGTCCTGCGCGTTGGTCTCGTCCTGCACATAGTGTTGCCCAAGCGCCGCACAGTATGCCTCGGTCTCGGCGCGCGCCAGGCACAAGCAGGGGCGCACATAGTACCCGCGCCGCGGCGGGATGCCCCCCAGCCCGTGCAGGCCGGTGCCGCGCGCCATGCGGAACAGCACCGTCTCGGCCTGGTCGGACATCGTATGCGCGGTGGCGATCAGCGCTTCCTCCTGGGCGGCCAGGTGGTCGAACCAGCCGTAGCGCAGCCCGCGGGCCCATTCCTCGCTGGGCTGGGGCGGGATCTCAACGCCTTCGCGCACGGCGTCGTACACAAACAGTTCCACGCCGTTTTGGCGGCAGAATTCTTTGACGAAATCCGCATCCGCCTGGGCCTGCGCGCCGCGGATGCCATGGTTGACGTGGGTGGCCAACACTTCGATCTCCAACTCGCGGCGGCGGCGCAGCAAAAACAGCAGCAGCGCCATGGAATCCGCCCCGCCGGAACAGGCTGCGATCACCCGGTCACCCGAACGGAACAAGCCCTGCTGGCGGCAATAGGCCAGCAAGGTCTGCTCGGTCTCCTGGATCAAGTTTTCCGCATCAGAAGTCATGGCTCACATCCAAATTGCTGAAGCGCGTATGCGCGCCGTCCCAACCCAGGCGGACGACGCTGGTCTCGCCGTGGCGGTTTTTGGCCACGATGCACTCGGCCTCGTTCTCATTGGCCTGGTTTTCCTCGCCATTTTGCGAGTTATAGTACGCCGCACGGTACAAAAACAGCACCACGTCGGCGTCCTGTTCGATGGAACCGGAGTCGCGCAGATCGGAAAGCTGCGGCCGGTGGTCGGACCGGCCGGAGGTTTTTTCGGCCGCACGGGAGAGCTGCGACAGCGCGATGACCGGGACGTTGAGCTCCTTGGCCATGATCTTGAGGTTCCGCGTGATGTCGCTGATCTCCTGTACGCGGTTCTCGGTGCGGCGGGCGCTCTGCATCAGCTGCAGGTAGTCGATGATGACAAGGCCGATCTTTTCCTTTTTGGGGTCCTGGTTGATGGTGCGAATCTTGGCCTTGATCTCGGGCACCGAGATGCCGGAGGTATCGTCCATGTAGATGGGTGCGTTATACAAAAGCGACGTCGCCTGGGCGAAATCGTTCCAGTCGGAGTTGTTGAGCCGGCCGGTGCGGAACGCCTGGCTGTCGATGTTGGCCGTGCTGGAAAGGATTCGGTCAGTCAGCTGCTCGCAGGTCATTTCGAGGCTGAAGATGATGGTGGGCACCTTCTGCTGGCGCGCCACATTGGTGGCGATGTTCAGCGCAAAGCTCGTCTTGCCCATGCCGGGGCGCGCCGCCAAGATGATCAGGTCGGAGCGGCCCAGGCCCGTGAGCACGGTATCGAGGTAGTTGAAACCCGTGGGGATGCCGGCGAATTTATCGCGGTCGGCGCCGCTGAGCTTCTGCATCGTGTCGATGACTTCCAGGATGGATTCCCGGATGGTCTTGACGCCGTTTTTCCCCTGGCCGCTGCGGATATCGTAGATCTTTTGCTCGGCCGATTCCAGCAGCAGGTCTGAATCCTCGCCGCTGGCCGTCTCGCTCAAAATGCTGCGCGCGGCCTCGATCAAACGCCGGGCCTGGTACTTCTCTTTGACGATCTTGAAATAGGAATCGACGTTGGAGATCGCCGGCACCGTCTCGGCAATATGGGTGATGTAGACCTTGGCGTCGTCGGCGCTGGCAAAGGTACCGCCCGTTGCCAGTGCGTTGACGAGCGTGATGATGTCGACGGCTTCGCTGTCGGTATACAGTGCGCGCATCGTCTCATAGACGGCGCGGTTCTGGTCCGAGTAGAACATCTCGGGCTGCATCTCGGTGATGAGCTGGTTGAGGATCGTCTCATCCATCAGCGCAGCGCCCAGGATGCTTTGCTCGGCCTGCATGTTGTAGGGCATCTGGATGCCCAGGCTGGAAAGGCTCACTTCCTCATTGCGGGGCATGGCGGGCATCCTCCTCCCTGTCAAAATCGCTGTGTAAAGTCATCGCCTTACAGTTCTTCCACCTTGACTTTGAACGAAGCCGACACGCCCGCGTACAGGCGCACCGCCGCGTCGTAGGTGCCAAACTCTTTGATGGCGGACGGCAGTTCCACCTTTTTCTTGTCGACTTCGGCGCCGACCAGGCGGGTCAGCAGCTCGGCGACTTCCTTGCCGGTGACTTTGCCGTACAGCTTGCCGGACGCGCCGCCCTTGATCTTGGCGGTCACGGTCTGGCCCTGGATCTTGGCGGCCAGCGCTTCGGCCGCCGCGCGGGCTTCGGCCTCATGATGCTCTTTGGCTTCGCGCTTGGTGCGCGCCTGGTTCATTGCCGCCGCGTCGGCCGGGGCCGCCAGCCCGCGCGGGAACAGGAAGTTGCGGGCGTACCCGTCGGATACTTCGTGGATCTCGTCCTTTTTGCCGATGGTCTTTACGTCTTGTTTGAGAATGATCTTCATAAGGGTTCCCTCCCGTTTTATGCACCGTGCGCCGCCGGGTCAGGCGCCTGCGAGGCACGGTACAGGTCGATCTGTTCGCGGATGCGCTGCTCTGCCTGCTGCAGCGTACAGTCGCGCAGCTGTGCGCCCGCCATCATCAGATGGCCGCCGCCGCCCAGCGGTTCCAGGATGACCTGGACGTTGAGCGCGCCCATGCTGCGGGCCGAAATGTTGACGCCGCCGTTTTTGGCGACCGCCACAAAGCTGGCGTCGACGCCGTTGATCGTCAGCAGGTCGTTGGCCGCCATCGGCAGCACAACGTTCATGCCGGCTTCGGTCTCCTCCGACAGCGCGATCGCGCAGCCTTTGTATATGTAAGCCCCCTCCACGATGTGGGCGCGGGCCTCATATTCCTCTTTGGATGTATTGAACAGCTGCTTGGTCTGGGCCGTCTGCGCCCCGCGGCTGCGCAGCCAGGCGGCGGCTTCAAACGTGCGCACGCCGACGTGCAGCGCAAAACTGCGGGTGTCCAGCATGATGCCGGCCAGCAGGGCCTGGGCTTCCAGCGGGGTGATGTTGCCCTCTTTGGGCATAAACTGCAGCAGCTCGCACACCAGTTCGCTGGCGCTGGAGGCATACGGCTCATGGTAGAGCAGCAGCGGGCGGTCGATGTGCCCCACCGCCATGCGGTGGTGGTCGATGACGACGACGCGCTTGCATTTTTCATAGATCTTCTGGCTTTCCAGCAGGCGCACCTGGTAGGTGTCCACCACGATCAGCAGCGTGTTGGGGGTGATGACTTCCAGCGTTTGGTCGGGCGGGATAAAATCGCGCCCGCAGCCGGCGTCCAAAAATTCCTGCAGCAGCGGCCCCGCCAGCGTCGCGTCGCTGTTGATGGCGATGACCGCCGGGACGCCGCACATCTTGCACATGCGCAGCGCGCCGACCGCCGCCCCCACGGCGTCGAGGTCGCTCATGCGGTGGCCCATGATGATGACGCTGTCGCTCTTTTTGATAAGATCGCGCAGCGCGTGGGCGATGATGCGGCTGCGCACATGGCTGCGCTTTTCGACGCCGTGCGAGATGCCGCCGTAAAACTCGAACCCGTCCAGCGTCTTGACCGCCGCCTGGTCGCCGCCGCGGCCCAGCGCGATGTCGATGCTCTCCTGCGCCATCTGGTAGCATTCCTGCAATGTCTTGCCGCCGTGGCCGACGCCGATGGACAGCGTCGTCAGCCCGCCGGGGTGCAGCGCGCGCACCTGGTCCAGGATGTCAAAGCGCTCCTGCAGCATCCAGCGCACGTCGCGTTCCTCGACCACAGCGATATAACGGCTGTTGGCGACGCGGCGCAAAAACCCGTTGCTGCGCGCAATGTACTGCTCCAACAGGCTGTTGATGGCTTTCAGTTCCTTGGCCTGTTCGCTGTCTTTCATATCGTCGAACAGTTCGTCATAGCTGTCGATGACCAGGATCAGGCAGGCAGGGCGGCTCTCGGTATATTCGTCCAGAGTCTCTTTATAAAACGTATCGTCGACGAAATAGACGATGCTGGCGCCGCGGCTGCCCTTGGCGGAACCGGCGTAGGCGGTAAAGCGGCGCTGCCCCACCGCGATGTCCTGCCCGTGCGGGCGGGAGCATACGGCCAGTTCCAGCTCGGGGAAGACGCGCTCGACCGCACGGGTCACCACATCGGCGCCGCCCAGCACTTTTTCGTGGAACGCATCATTGTACCACAAAATGCGCCCGTTAGAAACCAGCATCGTGGGGATGGGCAGGCCGGCCAGGCTGTACTGGATGCGGCTGTTGTCAAACTCTGTGCTGCACAGCTGCCCCGCCACATAGGCGCGCAGGCGGCGGCGTAAAAACAACAGCACGCACAGCGCAATGACAACCAGCACCAGCGGTGGGATCAGCCACTGCGGGCAGAGCACCGCTACCGGCACGACCATCGCCGCCAGCGCGGCCAGCAACAGCAGCACGGCGGCCGCGGTATCCAGGGCATCCGTATGTTTCATACAAAAGCCTCCACGTTCCCGCCCGGCGGGCGGGCGGTTACACTTCCAGCAGAATGGGCAGGATCATCGGGCTGCGCTTGGTGCGGCGGTAGATATAGCTCGACAACGCCTCGCGCACGCGCGCCTTGACGCTGGCCCAGTCGTGCATATTGTCGACCAGGCTGCGGTCCAGCGCCATCTCGACCTGGGTGCGCAGGCCGTCCATCAGTTCCTCGCTCTCGCGCACATAGACGAAACCGCGGCTGACGATGTCGGGGCCGGAAAGCACCTGCCCGCTGCGGCCGTCGATGGCGGCGGTGACGATGATGATGCCATCCTCCGACAGATGGTGGCGGTCGCGCAGCACGACGTTGCCGACGTCGCCGACGCCATAGCCGTCCACCATGACCGCCCCGGCCGTGACGGTGTTCTCCACCGTCATGCCGTCGGCCGAAATGCGGATATTCTGGCCGTTTTCGGCGATATAGATGTTCTGTTTGGGGATATAGCCCAGGTGCTCGGCCGTCTCGGCATGGCGTTTGAGCTGCTTGAACTCGCCGTGCACCGGCAGGAAAAACTGCGGATGCGCCAGCGTCAGCATGAGCTTTTGCTCTTCCTGGCAGGCATGGCCCGAGACGTGGGTGTCGTACATATTCTCGTAGATGACTTCCGCCCCGAGGCTGAGCAGGCCGTTGACGACCTTGGTCACGGTCTTTTCGTTGCCGGGGATGGGCCGGGCCGAGATGATGATAAAGTCGTTGGGCCCCACCTTGACCTGGCGGTGGCTGGCCTGCGCCATGCGCGACAGCGCCGAGAGCGGCTCGCCCTGGCTGCCCGTCGTGATGAGGACGACTTTTTCCGGCGGGTACTTGTTGATCTCGTCGATGTCGATCAGGACGTTGTCCGGCGCGTGCAGGTAGCCGAGTTCGCGCGCCATCTCGGTGTTGGAGACCATGCTGCGGCCGCTGACGGCCACCTTGCGCCCTGACTCGATGGCCAGGTCGATGATCTGCTGCACACGGTAGATGTTGGACGCGAACGTTGCCACGATGATGCGGCGCTTGCGCGCGCGCGCAAACAGGCTGCGCACACCCTCGGCCACCGTTTGTTCCGTTGCGGTAAAGCCGGGGCGCTCGGCGTTGGTGGAATCGGCCAAAAGCGCCAGCACACCGCGGCGGCCATACTCGGCAATGGTGGAAAGGTCGGTCACGGCGTCGCCGGAAAGCGGCGTGTAATCGACCTTGAAGTCGCCGGTGTGGATGACGACGCCGGCTGGGCAGTCGATGGCAAACGCCAGCGCGTCGGGGATGGAGTGGTTGACGTGGATGGGCTCCACCGTAAAGCAGCCCAGGTTGACCTTTTGGCGCGGGCGGATCTCGTGGAAAATGGCGCTGGCAGCCAGGCCGTGTTCCTCGAGCTTATTTTTGATCAGGCCGATGGTCAGGCGCGCGGCGTAGATCGGCACGTTGAATTTTTTGAGCAGATACGGCAGGCTGCCGATGTGGTCCTCGTGCCCGTGGGTGATGAACAGACCCTTGATGCGGTCCTTGTTCTCGAGCACATAGGTGAAGTCCGGGATGACGAGGTCGACGCCGAACATATCGGCGTCCGGGAACACCAGGCCGCAGTCCACCAGGATCATATCGCCCTGGCACTCATACAGCGTGATGTTTTTGCCCACTTCCCCCAGGCCGCCCAGCGGGCAGATGTGCATGGGGATGGCGGGCGTCATCTCGTACTGGGCAGCCGCTTTGCGGCCGCGGCGCGGTTTGGGCCCGGTGGGTGCCATGCCCGGCTGCAGCTGCGGGCCACGGCCGCGGCGCGGCGGGCGCGGCGCGGCCGCCGTCTGCGCCGCCTGGGCTTCGGCCCCGGCGGCGGCGTGCGGGGCGCGCCGGCGGTTTTTGCGGGGCTGCGCCTCTTTGGCCTGGGTTTTATCGCTGCGCGCAGCACGGCGCTGCGTCCCGGTGCGGCCGCCGCCCTGCTGGCCGGCAGACGTCTTGCGTTTGGATCTGATCTCTTCCATGAAAACCTCCGAACTTGTACACAAATACACGAAAGGAAAGGCGCATGCCTGCTGCACGGCCGTCCCTGTTCTGGTGGATCGATTTGCTATGTATGCATGGTGCAAAGCATACTCGCTTTACACCGTGGGCGCTGAGGGTCCGCCTGAAAAGGCGCGGCCGGGCCCGAATAAGACGCACAATGGCAATTATTCTTTATTATAAACGTATTCCCGTATCTTGTCAAACTTGCCAGCGCGCCGCAAAGCGGGTATAATACCACCAGACACAAAGATTCTTGCCCGGTCCAGGAGATTTTATATGAAACATGTGGAGATCTACACCGACGGCGCGTGCAGCGGCAACCCCGGCCCCGGCGGCTGGGGGGCGATCCTGCGGTACCGCACGGCGGAAAAAGTATACGAAAAAGAACTTTGCGGCGGCGAAGCCCAGACGACCAACAACCGCATGGAGATGACAGCCCTGCTGGAAGCGCTGCGCCAGCTCAAAGAGCCCTGCGCCATCGACCTGTACAGCGACAGCCAGTACGTCATCAACGCGCTGGAAAAAGGCTGGGCGCGCGGCTGGCGGGCGCGCGGCTGGAAAAAGGCCGACAAGTCCCCCGCGTTGAACCCCGACTTGTGGGCGCCGTTGCTGGCGGAGAGCGAAAAGCACCGCATCACCTACCACTGGCTCAAAGGCCACGCCGGCCACCCCGAAAACGAACGCTGCGACCGCTTGGCCGTAGAACAGAGCAAACGATACGGCGGGCGGCAAGCCTGACCGCCGGACAGGAGGAACCTCATGGAAGGATTCAACACCTTTGAAAAACAGGATAAGATCCTTGTCGGGCTGAGCGGCGGCGTCGACTCCAGCGTGGCGGTGCGCATTTTGCAGGAGCAGGGCTTCGCCGTGCAGGGCGCGGTGATCCGCTTCTCGCCCGCGCACGAAAGCGCTGTGGCCGCCGCCCGGCAGACTGCCGACGCGCTGCAGATCCCGCTGCACGTGCTGGACGCCGGCGAGGCGTTTGAGGCAAACGTTGTGCAGCCGTTCTGCGAGGCCTACTGCGCCGGGCGCACGCCCAACCCCTGCATCCTCTGCAACCCGCAGGTAAAGTTCCGCCTGCTGGCCGACAAAGCGGCTGAGCTCGGCTGCCCGTATATCGCCACCGGGCATTATGCCCGCATCGTCACCGACGCGCAGGGCGTCAGCCGCGTGGCGGCGGCGCAAAGCGCTGCGCGCGACCAGAGCTATATGCTCTACCGCCTGCCGCAGGACATTCTGGACAAGCTGGTGCTGCCGCTGGGCGAGTTTGAAAAAGACGACATCCGCGAGATGGCGCGCTCTTTGCAGCTGCCCTGCGCCGACGCGCCGGACTCGATGGAGATCTGCTTTATCCCGGACGGCGACTATGCGGGGTATATCCGTGCCCGCGGCTTTGCGCCCAAAACCGGGCGGTTCCTGGGGCCGGACGGCGAGGACCTCGGCCCGCACGCCGGGGTCGACCACTACACCGTCGGCCAGCGCAAGGGGCTGGGCATCGCGGCCGGGCGGCCGCTGTTCGTCAAAGCCATTTTGCCGGGCGGCGACGTGCAGCTGGGCGAAGCCGGGCAGGAGTACAGCACCCGCCTGACGCTGACCGCCCTGGCCACGCCCGACGCCCGCCCGCTGCCCGCCGGGGACTACCTGGTCAAGATCCGCAGCGCGGCCGCCCCGGCGCTGTGCGTCTATGACGGCGACGGCGGCGTCACCTTCCCGGAGCCGGTGCGCGCCCCCGCTCCGGGGCAGAGCGCCGTATTTTACCGCGACGGCATGGTATACGGCGGCGGCGTCATCGACGAAACGTTTTAAACTCCCCTGCTCTTAGGATACAGCAAAGACCGCACCCTTAACGCCGGAACGCGCGGGTGCGGTCTTTTTCTGTTTGTTACGCCGGTATCCTATTTTCGGCACGCTCAGCCTTTGCGGAAGAACGGCGAAAAGTCGAAGGTGGCAAAGTAATCCTCCGGCGTTTCGGCGCGGCGGATCAGCTGGTGCGTGCCGTCCGGTTTCAGCAGCACTTCGGCGCTGCGCAGCTTGCCGTTGTAGTTGTACCCCATCGAGAAACCGTGCGCGCCGGTATCGTGGATGAACAGCACGTCCCCGATGTCGATCTTGGGCAGCATGCGGTCGATGGCGAACTTGTCGTTGTTCTCGCACAGGCCGCCGGTGACGTCGTACTGGTGGTCGCAGGGTTCGTTTTCCTTGCCCAGCACCGTGATGTGGTGGTACGCGCCGTACATGGCCGGGCGCATCAGGTTGGCGGCGCAGGCGTCGACACCGATATACTCTTTATAGATATGCTTTTCGTGCAGCACCGTCGTCACCAGCGCGCCGTAGGGCGCCAGCATGTAGCGGCCCATCTCGGTAAACAGCGCCACATCCCCCATCCCGGCCGGGACAAGGATCTCCTCAAACTGGCGGCGCACGCCCTCGCCGATCTTGGCGATGTCGTTGCTGCGCTGGTCGGGGCGGTAGGCGATGCCCACGCCGCCCGACAGGTTGATGAACTTGATCTTGGCGCCGGTGCGCTGGTGCAGGCGCACCGCCAGGCGGAACAGGATGCCCGCCAGCTTGGGGTAGTATTCGTCGGTGACGGTGTTGCTGGCCAGGAACGCATGGATGCCGAACTCCTCGGCCCCCAGCGCCATCAGTTTGGTGTAGGCCTCGGCCATCTGGTCCTCGCTCATGCCGTATTTGGCATCGCCGGGGTTGTCCATGATGCCGTTGCCCAAATCGAACGTACCGCCCGGGTTGTAGCGGCAGCACACGGTCTTGGGAACGCCCGCAACGCCGCGCAGGAACTCGACGTGCGTCAGGTCGTCGAGGTTGATGTACGCCCCCAGCTCATACGCCTTGCGCATATCCTGCGCGGGCGTATCGTTGGAGGAAAACATGATCTCGCTGCCGGTGAAGCCGCAGGCTTCGCTCATCAGCAGTTCGGTATAGCTCGAGCAGTCGACGCCGCAGCCTTCCTCCCGCAGGATCTGCAGGATATACGGGTTGGGCGTGGCTTTTACGGCGAAGTATTCTTTGAAGCCCTTGTTCCAGGCGAACGCCGCGTTGACACGGCGGGCGTTTTCGCGGATGGCGGCTTCGTCGTACAGGTGAAACGGCGTGGGCACGTCGGCGGCGATGGCTTTGGCCTGTTCCAGCGTGATGAACGGCAGTTTTTGCGGCATATATGGTTCCTTTCCGGTTTCCCTCTATAAAATAAGCAGTGCGATGCAGGAAGATGCATTTATTATAAACCGCTTTGGGCGCTTCGGCAAGCGGCGCGGGAAAAGCACGCCCGCATTGCGCGCGGTTCCGGCACGTTCACCACGCTTCCGCGATCTTCTGTTCCAGGCGCTTTTGCACCTCTTCTATCGGGATGTCGTCGGTGAACAATGCTTCGATCTCCATTTTGCGCTCGGTGTTTTTCCCGTCGTTGTGAAAGATCAGCGCCTGAAAATCGTAAGGAACGTCATCCGCCATGACCTGCAACAGATTTTGACGGGAAAGCCTGATCCGGGTGGGCTTTTTTTGGCGGCACACCTTTTTCAGCAGGCAGAAATAATCCTGCACGATGATGTCTGTTTTGCTCATCCCTTTTCTGTTTTCGCCGCCGCGCGCAGCCATCCACAGCCGCAGCACACAGCGCGTTACCGGGCCTTTTGCTTGCAGAAAGCGGGCAGCCTTCGCCAGCAGACAACCCATGACGCGCATTTTCCAGGGATGCTTTGCCATTTGTGGTCTTACGCCCCTCGTGCTCCACAGCGCCGCCCGGCGCCGCCTGCCAAACGATGTTCAGGCGGCCGGGTCGTCCGCTTCTTGCCGGTAAGGGATCACGCCCTCCTGCTTGCCCTCCACGTCCGCCCTGGCGATGGCGTCGGATGCAAACGCAGTCTCCAGATAATACAGATCCTCCGCTTTTGTGAACCGGTAGACATAGACTTCCTCGTCCGTATCGCACCAAACCACCAGGCTGCAGGTATCCTTTTCCCCTGCGACCCACCGGTAATACGCATCTGTCTCCAAATCGGCCCGCACCAGCGCCAAAATGTCTGCCATCTCCAGGCCTTCGCCGGGCTGCGGGTTTGTTCCCTCGTCATACGAATCCAGCGCCTCGGCGATCTGCGCTCTTGTATCCGCCAGCTGCTCGTTCAGCGCCGGACCGCGGCGCAGTTCTTGGACCCACGTGATCAGAAAAATCACACCGAAGAGCCCTGCTATGATGAGGCTCGGCAGCAAGACGACGCTCCAGCGAAAAATATTCTGTGCCTTGCATTCCAGGATCTTCCAGCCCAAGCTGCATATGTACAACAATGCCAGCAGCACCGCCGAGGAAACCATCGCGGCGCCCAGGATGCCGGACGCCGGGAAAAAGACCAGGGGGACCGCTTCCATAAACAGCCATGCCAATGGCAGTGCCGGCTCCCAAAAGCGCTGCACTTTCAACTCCCCGTTTGCCAGGCCGAAAGCCGCGGGATTCCCGGTATCTTCCCCGCCCAAAGCCGCTAACACAAGTACGATTTTCAAAACTGCCTGCACATTTGGGGAAACAAAGCGGGCCTCCTCCGGCAGCAGCGCGCCGATCAGCAGCATAAGGAGCGCCCAGACAAACTGCGCGCCGCCCCAAATGGCAAAAAAGGACGACGGCGCTTGCGCCGAGTTCCAGCCATACGCGACCTGCAGCACGCTCAGCGCTGCCAATAAAACGCAGAAGAGTATGTTGACGCCATGTAAAACGCGTTTCACATCGATCGCCCCGCTTTTCCGGTCAGGTCATTCAAATTCGCCAAGTTGAATCCGTTTCTAAACTTTTTTGTATAGCGGATTTGATTTGACGTGGTTCTATTTGATGCAGATTATCCTTATCCTAAGGTCTATTCGGACTTTTGCTATCAAAAATCTATCCGGGCCATCCTATCAGGAGTTTTGCTTGAGTTATATAATTGGGTGGCTTAAAAGAATTATAACATACTCGAGGTGCATTTGTCACTTAGTAAAAGACTTATCCGCTTAAATGACTTTTTCAATTTCCTCGACCTTAAACCACCCGCAAGCTTGAACTTTTTCATAAGCCAAATCAACTTGATCCACATAAAGAACTATTGCCAAGCTATCAATTGCCCGACTACACGTTACATACAGCAGCCTTCTGGTTCGATCAATAGTTGTTTCTTTGCCCTGTTGTTGATTGATAAGGTCTCTACTCGACATTTCTGTAATCCCAAATAGCTTCTCGTAGTTAAATGTCGACCCTTGAGATTCATTATCATCAATGATTGTCATAACGCGCTCAAATTGTAGTCCTTTGACGCCTTGATGAGTATCAAACCCTTCATTGCCTGATACATATTCATAATATCTTATAAAATGAGAAAAAGGAACATTCATTGCATTCTCTAATGCATCAATCTTTGCAAGTTGATCTTCTGAATACTCCTGCTCTTCTCCATCCGCCCGTGTGAGTATTATTTTAATGTCACTAGGCAACTCAAACAGTTTTTCCTTATGAACAATTCTAAGTATTTCTATGCATGATGGGTCATTTCCATCGTTCCACAATTCCAGAAGTTTTTTTGTACTCTCCTGTAATTGCTTTAATGTCACACAACTAAAGCTACGTCGCTTCATACTTTCATGCATCAAAGGCGAATACTGCTTGATGAGTTGCATAACTGCAAAGCGATTGTTTTCTTTATAGGCTTTAAATAAGGGAATAATAATTTTTGACAGCACTGAAATAATTGATAATGACCCATCGCCTACACCCTGTCTATACGAAGGCACTTTGTATAATGGCGCGAAAAAGTCATCGAAGCCCAGACGTTTTGCTGCCATATGATGTTCAAGCGTTAAATACTTATTATTGCTTGAATCTAGCCATTTATCGTCTCCAGTGTAGGCGCTCATTTTTTCTTGAATAGTGTGCTCTGTCAATATACGATCCGCCTTCCGATCAACAATAAACAGCCGAACGGTCCCCCCCGGCTTATCTTGGCGAGCAATCTGTTCAATTCCATCAATCGGGCGCCGAATATCATTGCATAAAGTTACAATTCTTTTTCGGCTTCTATGGTTCATCTTTTTGCAGGGTTTTGCCCACTCATTTGGTATACAGTCCTGCAGCTTTTCTTTGCCATCAAGATATATGCGCTGCATAACATCCCCTAATAGTCCTAAGCAAAACCTGCCTCTGTGATTTTCCTCTAAGATCAAGAAAGCGTCCATTAACGCCTTTTTTGTATCTTGACTCTCGTCAATCAATAGAACTGGAAAACGATCCACCACAATATCCTGAAAAGTCTGCTTAGAGGTTAAAAAAGCAGCACATATACGAAGCACTTCATCATGATCTAAAGAATTCTTTTCCGTATTTAATCCATCAGGATTATAAATAAATTTTTTGATATCCTGTAGTTTTTCTCTCCGTTCTCGATACATAGCAATTTTTTGTGCCCTATCTCGATAGGCCCGGCTATTTTTTCGACCTGTGGCTTGTTTCTGCTCATATTCTTCAATTCGTTGAGACAAATCAGAAAATAAAAAGTCTTTTATGTCACTCGTATATGGTTGAATAAGAGTCCAAGCAAAACTATGGAGAGTCGATATCTGAAACAAAGGATTATATTGTACTCTTCTTTTAATTTCATCACAAGCAGCATTTGTATATGTGATGACTGCAATATTTTTCCTTAGTTCCATAAATTGTTGCCCGTATTTATCTAAACAAAAGTTCAATGCCT